>JACCDV010166306.1_pt1 | contig 59962 bp, 60 predicted proteins | sample 7446131 | NCBI WGS metagenome assembly JACCDV01 (sample SAMN15323448, study PRJNA562643) | freshwater metagenome | isolation source: river surface water | place: USA:Blue River Watershed | collected 2017-08-17
CGCAATTCATAGATGCCAGGCGACAGTGGCACGATCACTTCATGGAAACGGCCGTCGGCCAGCGCCACCGTCACCGGTATCTCGTCTGGCGTCGGTGCGTGATCCGGCGCATGATGCGGCACCTTGTCCGGCGCTTCGCCCAGCGTGGCCAGCACCGCATCGAGCTTGGCACGGATCGATGCATTTTCCGGGTCGAGTGCGACAGCTTGCTCGAGCGCGATCCGCGCGTCGCGATATTGCCCTTTCAATGCGCGCGCATAGCCGAGGTTGGCCAGCACATGCGCCTGGCCGGGCCGGCTGTCGCTGAGCTCTTCGAGGATCGCAATCGCCTGATCGATATCGCCCTTGCCGGCCGTGACGGCCGCCAGGCCGTTCTTCGCTTCCATGTAAGCAGGATCGATTTCGAGCGCGCGGCGGTAGGCATTCGCGGCTTCGTCCAGTCGACCGGAACGCTGCATGTGGCGACCCAGCGTATACCAGGCTTCGGCCGACCCCTGCGAATCCCTGACCCGCGCGAACGGCACGATCTTTGCCGGCGCTTCGGCAACCGGCTCGGACGGCGAGTCGAAAAATGCGCAGCCGGGTATCAGCGTCGTACCGGCCAACACGAGCAGGGTGCCTGATCTGAGTTTCATGCTTGTCTCCATCACAAAAATTCCTGGCTGCGCTGAATCACGCCCGTCACTCGCCACCTGCCAGTACCGGCAGCAGCACCCGGTAGATGCGCAGCACGGCCGGCCCGATCAGCACGATCATCAGGGTCGGGAAAATGAAGAAGATCAGCGGGAACAACAGCTTCAGTGAAATCTTGGCGGCAGCCTCTTCGGCCCGCTGGCGGCGCTTGGTGCGCAGGTTGTCTGCGTGGATGCGCAGGGAATCGCCCATGCTGGTGCCGAAGCGGTCGGACTGGATCAGCATCGCGACCAGCATGTCGATGTCTTCCACGCCAGTGCGCAGCGACAGGTTGCGCAGCGCGCGTTCCTTCGAGAAGCCGGCGCGCAGTTCGACGATCACCATCTGCAGTTCCTGGCCGAGGATCTCGCTCTTGATATGGATCTCGCTGGCCACCTTCGCGAATGCCGCATCGAGCCCGAGGCCGGCCTCGACGCAAATGGTCAGCAAGTCCAGCGCATCCGGAAAGCTCTCGAAGATCTCACGCTTGCGCACCCGGATCTTGTGGTTCAGCACGATGTTGGGGATGTAGTAGCCCGCATAGGCACAGGTCAGCATCACCAGGATGGGCACCTGCGGCCCGGACGAGAACATGCCCTCGCCGCTCATCAGCAATGCGACCACCGGCACCGCCATCGCCAGCAAGGTCTTGGTGCCGTAAAACAGATAGGGCGTGGACTTGCCGCGCCAACCGGCATTGATGAACTTGATGCGGATCGGCGAGTTCTCCCAGCCCTCGGCCGGCAAAGACAGCCTGGCCAGCGGTCGCGTCAGCTTCAGGAAGCGCTCGACCCACAGGTTCTGTTCCTCGCCCATGCGCGGCTCGGTATCGACCTGCAGGTCAGCTACGCGGCGCCGGAAGCGGTCTGGGATCAGGAACCATGCAGCAGCTGCCGCGATCGCGGCCCAGACGACGAACACGACACCCAGGAAAAGCATGCTTTGTGCATCCATGGTCGCACCCTTTCGTTCAGACGCGAATGCGGATCAGCTGCCGCATCCACAACACGCCCAACAGCATCATCACCGCGCCCGCGCCAAGCATCAGCGGGCCGGCCGGATCTTCGAGGAATTGCTTCAGATACTCCGGGCTGACCATGAAGAACACTGCCGCAATCACGGCCGGCAGCAGGCACAGGATCCATGCGGACAATCGTCCCTCGGCAGACATGGTGCGAATGTCACCCAGCAGCTTCAGTCGCTGCCGTATCAGCAGGCTCACATTGCTCATGATCTCGGACAGGTTGCCGCCTGCCTCGCGCTGGATCAGGATCGCGACGATCATGTAGCGCAAGTCGGTCAGCGGCACGCGCTCGGCCAGTCGTTGCAGCGCTTCCGACATCGGCAGACCGAAATTGATCTCGTCGGACACCACACGAAACTCGGCGGCGATCGGATCCGGCATTTCGTCGGCCAGCATGGTCAGTGTCGATGGCAGTGCGTGGCCCGCCTTCAGGCTGCGGCTGATCAGGTCGGCAGCTTCGGGCAATTGCTTTTCTATCGTCAGCAAGCGCTCCTCACGCCGGCTCCAGACAATGCCCAGCGGGATTGCCGCGCAAACGACACCCACCACCAGCGCCACCCACAGGTAGAGCAACAGCAGGAATGACAAGACAAAGCCGATCGCAAATGCGATGCCGGTGTACATCAGCAAGCGGCCGACCGACCAGCCGGTACCGCTTTGCTGCAGCCACTGGTCAAGGCCGTGAATACCGGGTACCTGGCGCAGCAACTCTTCAGCCCGGGATGAGCGCGCCAGTCGGCGGTTCTTGTACAAGCCTTCGGTCGCGCTGTCGGCGGGCGCACTGCGCGTGCGTGTCACCTGCACCAGTCGCTGGTTGAGCCGGCGCGCGGCACGGCTCTGCGTCGAGAACCACCAGCCATACACCGCCTCGATGGTGAGCGCAGCGGCGACGAACACCAGCAGCACGAAACCGTAATACAGCAGATCCATCGCAGCCTCCTGGGTAGGGTTGAGCGCTTATTCGAAGATGCGGCGCGGGTCGTAGGTCGACTCCGGCACCGCGACGCCGAACTCGCGCAAGCGCTGGTCAAACTGCGGGAAGATGCCGGTCGCGCAGAAATGGCCGATCACCTTGCCTTCCGGATTGGTGCCGGTGCGCTTGAACTGGAATACCTCCTGCATCGTGATGGTGTCGCCTTCCATGCCATTGATTTCCTGCAGGCTGATCAGCTTGCGGGTGCCATCGGTCAGGCGCGCAATCTGGATCACGACCGTAATCGCGGACGCGATCTGCTGGCGCGTGGCGCGCACACCGAGGTTGGCGCCAGCCATGCCGACCATGTTTTCGAGTCGCGACAACGCATCGCGTGGCGTATTCGCATGAATGGTCGCCAGTGAGCCCTCATGGCCGGTATTCATTGCCTGCAGCATGTCGAGCGCCTCGCCGCCGCGTACCTCGCCGAGGATGATGCGGTCGGGCCGCATGCGCAGCGCATTCTTCACCAGCGAGCGCTGCGGCACCTCGCCCTTGCCTTCGATATTGGGCGGCCGCGTCTCCAGCCTGACCACATGCGGTTGCTGCAATTGCAGCTCGGCCGCATCCTCGATGGTGACGATGCGTTCGCCGGCCGGAATGAAACCCGACATCACATTCAGCAATGTGGTCTTGCCGCTGCCGGTGCCGCCGGAAATCAGGATATTGACCTTCGCGCGCGCCAGTGCTTCGAGTAGCTCCGCAATCGGCGGGGTCAGGCTCTTGTTCGCGATCAGGTCCACCATGGTCAGTGGCTTGACCGAGAAACGGCGAATGGACAGGATGGGCCCGTCCAGTGCCAGCGGCGGAATGATCGCGTTCACGCGCGAGCCATCGGGCAGCCGCGCATCCACCATCGGGCTTGATTCATCGACACGACGGCCAACGCGCGTGACGATCTTTTCGATCAGCTTCAGCAGATGCGCATTGTCGTAAAAGGTGATTGGCGTCAGCTCTAGTTTGCCGCGGCGCTCGACGTACACCTGGCTGAAGGTGTTGACCAGGATGTCCGACACCGACGGATCCTGCAGCAGCGGCTCGATCGGCCCGAAGCCCAGCATCTCGTGCTGCATGTCGGTCACCAGCTGGCGGCGCTCCTGCTGGTTGACCGCCATGTGCTCGTCCTCGACGATCTTCTCGACCAGCAGCGACAGCTCACGCTTGAATTGTTCCGGTGTCAGCTGCTGCAGCCGTTCGAGATCGATGCGCTCGAGGATGGTGCGATGCATGTTGCGCTTCAGCTGCTGGTAGGCCGGCGAATAAAAATCCATTTCGGCCGGCGCTACCTGGCGCAGCGGCGCCACCACCCCCATGCGATCCCTGAAATTCATGCCGGCGGTATCACGGTTTTCTGGAATCATGGGTTCACCTGGTCAGTTCGCTACCCGTCGGGTTACGGACGAAAATGCGGCGGATGATGCTGCCGCCACGGTTGGCCGGATTCGCTTCAGTCAGGCGGTTCACCCAATCTGCCAGCGACTTTGCAATGGTGCTGCTGCGCGCCAGTTGCAACACCGGCGTGCCCTGGTTGATGGATTCATTGGCAACGTCGTAATTGTTCGGGACGCGGAACGCGATACGCTGGTCCAGCACCCGTTCGATCTCGCTGATGCCGAGCGCGGATGAGCTTTCGAAACGGTTCATCACCAGCTGAATCTTTTCCTTGCGGTAGCCCAGCGAATGGAAGATGTCCAGCAGGCGACGGCAGTCGCGCAGGTGCGGCAGTGATTGCTGCAGCACCGGATAGATCATGTCCGATTGATCCAGCGCTCGGATCGACACCGCATTGATCTGGCGGCCGAGGTCCAGCAGTACATAGTCGTAATGACGTCGTGCCAGCTGGATGATGGTTTCGACCTGATCCGGACGGATATCTTCCTGCGGGTCCGGGTTGTCGGAGGCGGCCAGCACGCTGAAGGTTGCGGACAGGCGGATCACGCTGGACTCCAGCAGGTTCAGGTCAAGCCGGTGAATCTCACGGCAGACGTCGGACAGTGTACGCCCCGGCTTTGCATCAGACACATACAGCGCGGCATCGCCGAATACCGGGTTCAGGTCGATCAGCAGCACGCGCTTTTGAGCAAGCAGCGACAACGCATGCGACAGATTGGCCGCGATGAAGGTCGCGCCGCTGCCGCCCTTGGTCGCAATGAAGGTCATCACCTTACCGTCGAGCGGCGCAATGGTGCTGAATTTTTGCGTGACGCGATCAAGCGCGGCATCCATGTCCACCACGGACAGTGGCAGCGGCAAGACTTCGCGCACGCCGGCGCGCATTGCCGAGATCAGGTATTCGGGCGAACGGTCGGAACTGAGCAGCATGATGGCAGCCAGCGGAAACGCCTCAGCCACGCGCTGCATCACGTCCATGCTGTCGGTACCGAAGCTTGATGCATCGAGGATCACCAGATCCGGCTGGCCCGATACCGGCGGTATCGGATCGGCATGCATGCTGGGCAGCGCGGCCAGCACATTGATCGGCGGATTGCGCATCGCGCAGATCCGGCTGACCAGTGTCCTCAGCTCACTGTCGTTGGAGAGGATGAAGGCATGCATGTTATTTTTCCTTCGCGGTCTGTGTCGTCACAGGTTCGGTATTCCGGCGTCGATTTTCGGATGTCATGGCTCAGGCGCAGGTCGTCGAGTCCAGCGCTTCGCGGGTCTTGGTCGTCGTGAATGCCGGCATGTCGAAGCCGATATTCACGAAGGGGATGACGGTGGTGATCTTCATGCCCGGCCGGATCGATACCGTCACCGAATCACAGGTCTTTTGCGCATCCTCGACCGAGCCTGACGCGCAGCCGGTCGGGTTGTAGACGATGGAGATGTCGCTGTCTTTCAGCGACGGCAGCACATCGCGCATGCGGTTCGCGATGCGCGCATCATTCGGCCCGCATACCGTGGCCATGCGCGCCCCCAGCTCGGTCGCTTCATTGGCCGAGTTCATCATGTACAGCACGCGTCCGACCTCGATCGCAGCGAACAGTGCGACCAGGAAGCCGCCGAACGCTGCCACCAGCGCGAATTCGACGGCGGTGGCGCCACGCTGGCGGCGCTGGCAACGAAGGCTGTGATCATTACGATAGCTGTGATGGCTGTGAGTGTGAGGGGCAGGTTTCATCGCGCGGTCCTAGCTTGAGCTCTGCATCATCACGGCTTCGATATTGCTGAAATTGACGCTGGATGCCGGCGTCACGATCGGCAGGCCGAGGTACTGGTAGGTGTAGCCGCTGATGCGCACTGCGACGAGGTCGATGTTCATGCCGGTCGCGGGCACATTCAGGTAATCGGTTTGCGAGGTGCCGGCGCAACCGTCGGAATTCACGCGATCGCAGATCTTCACGTGGGTCAGCGCGAGGCCCGGCGCCAGTGGCGTTCCGGTACAGCCGATGTTGCCGTACACCGCCATGCATTTGGCCTGACTGACCAGCGCCGGATAGCCGGGTGACAGCGCCGACGAGCTCGACACCATCCTCACCGCGCTGCGCACCGACTTGGTCAGCGTGTTGTATTGGTAGATCGCCCGCCCGTACTCGGCAGCGCCGAACGAGATGATCAACAGCGGCAGCAATACGATCGCGAATTCGACCGCAGCCACGCCGCGCTGCGCCGATCGTCGTGGAGAGCACCGATGAATGGTCTTCATGGCTCAGCGCACCAGCGTGGGCACATAGGGACCGGGACTGGACGCGCTGCCAGGCACGCCATTCGATGCACACGGACTACCAGGATCGTTCGCCTTGCCCAGATACTCGAGCCACATGTTCATGCCGTCGGCCGGCGTGTTCGAGATCGGATGCAGCATGAATACGCAGGCCCAGTCCTTCAGGGGCAGATTGCCGGTCGTCGCGCTGCAATCGACGATCGGCGCCGACATGCGGCGGCGGTCGCGACCATTCGCCAGATGGAATGCCGCATCCTTGTACGTGCCTTTGGTGCTGATGGTGGTACCGGTTTCCGGGCTGCTGACCAGATCGTCGCCCTGATAGGCTGAATGCGCCGTGATCTGGTTGTCGACGTAATCCTTGTATGCGTTCTTTTTCGTGGTCCAGTTCTTCGGCGAGTACGCATAGCCACTGAAGTCCGGAGACGACTCTGCCGGCTGTATACCCCCGTGATAAATGCCGAAGCGGCTGTTGTAGGCGGCTGCCACCGACGCCTTCACGCCCGATTCGATCAGGTTGCTGTTCTCGACGGGCAGCGTGCATTCGCCATCGCCGGTCATCAGGCCGGACACTTCGCTGGCGCCGCCGGCGGAACCGCTGAAGTCCACCCATTTGACGCTGGACGCGGGCAAATCGGCGCCGGCGGTGGTCTTTACCAGGTCGCCGTTCTTGTCGAACACGCCGAGCATCCACTCGCCTTTGGCCGGCAGGTCGCCCTGACAGATCGCGACCGGCATCGCACAGGTCAGCTGCGACGGGGTCATCCTCGCGACGGCAACGGCACTCACTGACTGATCGCCGATCGAAATGCCGGGCAACACATTCAGTACCTGGATGAAGTAAGTCTTGATCGACGACTCGGCGACCCGGCAGCGCACATGACGGATGCTTGCAATGTCTGCAGGACCGTAGCCGCCCTTCACCTGATAGGGACCGGCGACATTGTCCTTCGCGAATTGCACCTCGACCGAGCCATTGGTGCTACCGACCGGGTTATCCTGAAACACCACACGATGGCGACGCGCGACCAGGGTGGCCGCCGAATCGGCACTGTCGAGCGCGTCGGTGGCGCCCGCTTTTTTCGCCAGCGCGGCAATGCCGGCTAACGCACAGGCATCGGCGCTGTTCTGCAATTCGGTCTTCGCGACGTACATTTGCCCGAGGTCGATCGCCAGCCCCACCATGCCGACCATCACCACGATGGTCATGCCGACCAGGATCGCCACCACGCCCTGCTCTCGCCGGCGTGGCAGTACCTGGCGTGGCCGGCGCGGGCCACGCGGTGCGGGTGTGGATGCTTGCATGTGTGCCTCGACCTGTTCAGGATGCGTGCGGAAAATGCCGGTAAAGCCGAATCAGCGTCCGGCACCGCCGCTGCCGACACCGATGGTGAACACGTTCTGCGGTGCCGGCGGCTCCTTGAAACTGCTGCGATAGCGGACCACGCTCTCGCGGGACGCATTGCCGTCCATCGAGGTCGGCCGCTCGCGCAAGCCGGCGTCGTGGTCAATCACCTGCTGCGCCATCATCATGCGTTGCGCTTCGCCGAAATGCCGATCCCAGTGCGGGGTGGTCGGCGCGCACCCGGTCAGGATTGCGCCGCTCAGCAGCATCAGCGAAGCGAGGGTGTGGAGCTGGTTCATGGATGTCTCCTGGTGTCATCGGGCATCAGTACGGACGTTGCTTACTTCATCTCGAAGCTGTTCGGATCGGCACGGGTCTGTCCGCTGCTGCCGACATTGCCGCTGCCACCGCCGCCGCTGCCCGTCCCACCCTGCGTGGATGAACGCTTGCCCTCGAGCTGGCCGTTCAGGAAGATGTCGGTGCGCGACGGCTCCTTGTAGTTGTCGGTCGGTAGTGCGCCAACGGTCGGCAGCGGCTTCACGAGGCGCGGCGTGACGACAAACACGAGCTCGGTACGATCGTTCTGGAAGTCGCTGCTGCGGAACAGCGCGCCAATGATCGGGATCTCGCCGAGTATCGGGAAGGCCTTGATGTTGGTCGTCGTGTTGTTCTTGATCAGGCCGCCGATCGCGAAGCTCTGTCCGTCGCCGAGCTGCACCGTGGTCGATGCGCGCCGTGTGGTGATCAGCGGCAGCAGCTGGGTCGAGGTATTGGTGAAATTGCTGATGCCTATGCCTTCCTTCGACAGCTCCGATACTTCCGGCGACACCTGCAGGTTGATGCGGCCGCCGCTGAGCACCGTCGGCGTGAAGCGCAAGCCGATGCCGAATTCCTTTTCCTGCAGCGAGATCGAGGTGCCGCCACCGGTGTTGTTCTGTGCCACCGGTATCAGGATCTTGCCGCCGGCAAGGAAGCTGCCTTCCTGGCCGCTGATGGCCATCACATTCGGCTCGGCGAGTATCTTCACCAGCCCGTCCTTCTTCTCGGCCTCGATCGCGATCTTGGTGCCGGTGGCACGCGTGATGTTGGCTGCGCCGCCCAGGGTGCCGGTCAGGAAGTTGGACAACAGGTTGTAGGTCCACATGCCGCTGCTCGGCGAACCGGTGACACTGGCGCCCAGCTTGTCGATCAGGGATTTCGATACTTCGGCGACCTTCACCTCCAGCATCACCTGCTGTGCACTGCTGACCGTCAGCAGGTTGATCACCCGCACCTGCTGCAGTTGCAGGTTCATCTGCTGCGCCGCGCCCGACTGGGTGTTGGCCAACCCTTCCTGCTGCGCGTTCTGGCTCATCACTGCCGGCTGGCGCACATAGGCTTGCGCGAGCTCGACGGCGCGGGCGACCGCAATCGCATCGGACACGGTGCCCGACAGCACCAGACTGTCGGCAGCAGCGGTCACGCGAATGTCCTTCTCTTCGGGCATCAGCTCCTGGTAGGTATTCATCAAGCCGCCCGGATCCATCGTGACCGCCACATCGATCACGCTGCAATTGCCGCGCTTGCCCTGCAAGATCATGTTGGTGGTGCCGACCGACACGCCGAGCAGGTACAGGGTCTCGGGTGACACCAGCATCGCCTGCGCCACATTCGGATTGCCCAGCGTGCGGTTCGTGACCGGGTCCGGCAGCTTGAGCAGCGTGGATTTACCGATGGGCAGCACGATCTTGGCCGGTGACGCGACCTCGCCATTGCAGGTCAGTCCGGGCATCGTGGTCCTGGGTGTGGCCGCCACCTGGCCGCCAGCCGCCTGCTGTGCATGCACCGGCGTGATGACCATCGCCATCGCGGCGACCATGGTCGTGGCGCGGCGTATCGTTGATGCTTTGCTTGTGGTGTTATTCATCGCGATTGCCTCCCTGGCTGCGCCAGTCTCAGTAGCATTCCTGCGAGTTGCGCAGGCCGTTGATCACGCCGATGCAAGGTGCGGGCGGGGGTGCTGCCGGTGTCACTTCCGCTACCGGAGCCACCGCTGCAGTCAGTGCAGGCGCGTCGTCCTGCTTGCTGCTGCCGTGCGCGAGCTTGCTGGTGGAAGCCTTGACCTTGTGCGCCACTTTTTGCGGCGCACTCTTGACGGACGCTGTCTTGCTGTCGCCCGCCTTGCCCGGCTCGTTCACACCGAGCAGGCTGGCCTTGGTCGCGCCGGCGGTCGAGGTCGCGGCCGGATCGACCTGGTTGCGCAGCACCAGTGACAGGTTGCCGACGCTGCGCGCGAGGTCGATCTTCTCTGCCTCTTCCGGGGTGACTTCGAGCGTGACCGCATTCACCACGCGTGGCCTGGTTTCGTCACGGCTGGCTTCCTGTGCCACTGCCAGCACCAGAATGTGTTCGAGCACGATCTTCGAGATCGCCTGGTCCTTGTTGTTGCTGCGCTCGGCATCCTTCTGCGTATTGACGATGATGTCGACGTAGTTGCCGGGCAATGCAAAGCCGGCCACGCCAATCACATCATTCACGCGTACCGTGATCGCGCGGCGCCCTTCGCCGATCACGGCCGACAGTCCGCCCTGGGTGCCGATCGGCGCCAGCTTCGCTTCGAGGATGGGTTCGCCGCGCTGCAGGCCGGAGCGCACCACGCGTCCCTGCAACTTGTTGGGGTCGTCGATCGCGCCGCTGGGCACGCTGCCGGACGGCCAGTCCACGATCTTCACCATCTCGGGTGCAATGCGCTGGCCGAGGCTGATCTCGGTGGCCGCCACCGCGACATGCGCAACCCCATTGGTGGTCTGACGGTTCAGCCATGTCGATGCCAGCATCACGGCGACCAGCCCGGACACGATGGCGATGGCGAGTACGACCAGAGTTCTTGTGTTCTTCATAGTGCCCCCAGCTCTCAGGTATTCGAGGCCTTGTCTGCGGCGTCTGCACTGTCTCGGCGCCTTGTGACCCTGCCCGCATGGTTCAGTGTCGAATCAGGGCATGCCCCCGACCACCGGACTGAATGCGCCCGGCAACCATTGCCCGACCGCGATCACCGACAGCGCAATCGCGGCCGCAATCGCCGCCGCCAGCAGCGCATATTCGAGCGCTGTCACGCCGTGTTCATCGGCAGCGAAGGTGGCGATCCGTGTTCGGGTCTTGTGCATGGCAGCCTCTCTTTGGGTGGTGGATGCGTTCACCACAACGCAGTGAATGTGCCCAGCGCGATCACGACGCCATACGGGATCATGTTCTGGCTGGTGCTTGCGGGCGGCGCGGACGATGTGCGCATCCTGGCCCGCCACTGCAGCCGCAACCACGGCAGCAGACCGATTTCTTTTTTCAGGGACAGCGCGCACAACGCCCATGCACCACCGATCAGACAGGTCAGCAGAGCGATGTCCACCGCGACCCACGGTCCGACATACATGCCGATCACGGCCATCAGCTTCACGTCACCGGCCGCCATGCCCTTGACCATGTACAGCGGCAGGAACAGTGCGAGACCCACCAGTGCCCCCTGCAGGCAACGCAGCAAGCCGACACCGTCGGGTGCGAACGCAGCGAGCATCAGTGCTGCGGCAGCACTGCCGGCGACCAGCCGGTTCGGGATGCGCCAGCGGGTCCAGTCGGTCCAGGCAGCGACGGAGACCGTGATGGCGAGCGCAACCAGGCTGCTGGCAGAAATCGTTTCCTGGGCCAGGAGTTGCATCGCGTCGTCCTCGTCTCGTCGCTGCGCGGGCCGTGACTGCCGGTTCAGGGCAGCTTGCTGTTCACGTTGGTGAAGGCGGTATTGATCTTCCCGCCCAGTGCGACCACGATCGCAACAATCACGGCGGCGATTGCGGCAACGAACAGGCCGTATTCGACGGCGGTTGCGCCTTGCTCATCGTTTGCAAAATCCTTGAGGTGTTTAGCGAGGAATTTCATTTTTGCTCTCCAATCTGATTGAATGAACTGCCCGGGTACCCGGGACGTCCGGCCAACCGGAGCACGACGCGCCGGCAATGCGGAAGAACGTCCCTCTGACAAAATGTTGCTGATTTGTCATTGGGTGCAGTGTCATTGCGAAAAGAGCAAAACGGAATAGTGCAAATGTACTAAGTGCTGTTGTGGACTTTCCACAATCCCTACTGTTCAAGGGAACAAGGCGTCAGTAAACACTTACATCATTCCTTATCTTTTCTGGAAATTTTGATTTATGACAAGTTTCGTAGAACGCAATGCAAGCTTTCCGCGCGAAAATCTGCTCAGGCGCCGATGACCGAATCCGCAGCTGGCCAGGCGACTGATGCCGCTGCACCAACCGCTACAGGACTACCTCCGATGAAAAGCACCGACCTGCGTCGCCCGGGCAGCAACATGAACGCGGCTTCCTGCTGCAGCGGGCATCAGAGTGGCCATCATGGTGGACATCATGGTGACCATGAACACGGCAATGACCACACCGCTGCCGCCACCCCCGCCGCTGTCGACAAGCCCTACACCGACCCGGTGTGCGGCATGAAAGCCGCCGCGAATCCGGAAAAAATGGCGACACACGACGGGCAGACCTACTACTTCTGCAGCACCGGTTGCGTGGCCAAATTCAATGCCGATCCGCTGCGTTATCTCGATCCCGAGCGCAAGGCCGCGGCCGCGGCGGCCGCGCCGAAAGATGCGATCTATACCTGCCCGATGCATCCGGAAATCCGGCAGGTGGGCCCGGGCAGCTGCCCGCTGTGCGGCATGGCGCTCGAACCCGAGCATGCGACGCTCGAAGAAGACACCACCGAGCTGGATGACATGACGCGCCGCTTCTGGTTCAGCCTGCTGCTGTCGCTGCCCTTGCTGCTGATCGCGATGGGCGAGCTGATCGGCTTCGATGCCACGGCCATGTTCGGCCTGCAGGGCAGCGCATGGCTGCAGGGCGCACTCGCGACGCCGGTGGTGTTGTGGTTCGGCTGGCCCTTCCTCGAGCGAGGCGCGCAGTCGTTCCGCAGCGGTCACCTGAACATGTTCAGCCTGATAGCGGTGGGGGTGATGGCCGCCTGGCTGTTCAGTGTGGTGGGCCTGCTGTTCCCGGATGCGTTGCCGGAAGCCTTCAAGATGCATGGCATGGCGCCGCTGTACTTCGAAGCTGCTGCCGTGATCGTGTCGCTGGTGTTGCTGGGTCAGGTGCTGGAGTTGCGCGCACGCTTGCGCACCAACACCGCCGTCAAGGCACTGCTGGCGCTGGCGCCGGCAACCGCAGTGCGCATCGCTGCCGATGGCAGCGAGAGCGAAGTGCCACTCGAGCAGGTACGCCTGGGTGACCTGTTGCGCGTGAAGCCGGGCGCGAATGTGCCGGTGGATGGCGTGGTCACCGAGGGTGAATCCAGTGTCGATGAATCGATGCTGACCGGCGAGCCGATGCCGGCGCAAAAGCAGCCGGGCAGCCAGGCCGTCGCGGGCACCGTGAACCAGCGCGGCAGTTTCGTGATGCGTGCGCAGAAGGTCGGCGCCGATACGCTGCTGTCGCAGATCGTGAACCTCGTGAACCAGGCCGGACGTTCACGCGCACCGATACAGAAGCTGGCCGACCGCGTGTCGGGCTGGTTCGTGCCGGCCGTGATCGTGGTTGCGGTACTCGCCTTCGCAGGCTGGACCCTGGTCGGACCGGCACCGGCGCTGGCCAATGGCCTGGTCGCGGCAGTCTCGGTGCTGATCATTGCGTGCCCGTGTGCGCTGGGACTGGCAACGCCGATCTCGATCACGGTCGGGGTCGGTCGCGGCGCGCGCGAAGGCGTGCTGATCAAGGATGCCGAGGGGCTGGAGCTGATGGAAAAGGTCGATACCGTGGTGGTCGACAAGACTGGCACGCTGACCGAGGGCAAGCCGCGCGTGCAGCAAGTGATCGCCGTCGATGGCTTCGAGCGCGACAACGTGGTGGTGCTGGCCGCTGCGCTGGAGCGGTCGAGCGAACATCCGCTGGCGCAAGCGATCCTTGCGCACTTGCAGGAACGCTCGCTGCCGCAGATGACGGTGCAGAATTTTGTGTCCGTGACCGGCAAGGGTGTGCGCGGTGACATTGATGGCAACACGGTGCTGCTCGGCACCTCGCTGCTGCTGCGCGAAGCCGGCATCGCCAGCACCGCACTGGACGCCCGGGCCGACGAGCTGCGCGCGATGGGCCAGACGGTGATGTTCGTGGCCGTCGGCGGCAAGCTGGCCGGCCTGATCAGTGTCGCGGATTCGATCAAGCCCGAAAGCCGCGAAGCGATCCGCATGCTGCATGCCGACGGCGTGAAGATCGTGATGCTGACCGGTGACAATGCACGCACCGCAAAAGCCGTCGCCGCCACACTGGGCATCGACAGCGTGCATGCGGACGTGCTGCCCGAAGACAAATACCGTCATGTGCAGACGCTGCAGCAGCAGGGACGCATCGTCGCGATGGCCGGCGATGGCATCAATGATGCGCCGGCGCTGGCCAAAGCCAGCGTTGGTATTGCGATGGGTACCGGCACCGACATTGCGATGAACAGTGCGCGCATCGTGCTGGTCAAGGGGGACTTGCGCGGCATTGCGAAAGCACGCCAACTGTCGCGCAAGACCATGCGCAACATCCGGCAGAATCTGTTCTTTGCGTTCGTGTACAACTTCGTCGGTGTACCGATCGCCGCCGGTGCGCTGTATCCGTGGTTGGGCCTGCTGCTGTCACCGATGATCGCCAGCGCTGCGATGAGCCTGTCGTCGGTGTCCGTGATTGCGAATGCGCTTAGGCTGCGCGCAGTGAAACTCTGATGCTGTAAAACTGTAAAACTGAAAAACCAAAAAGCCGTAAATTCGTAAAGCGCTCAGGCCGAAGGCGGCAAGTCCGGCACCGACGCTGCATCGGCCAGCTTGCGCAGCACATGGCCGGCCGCGACAAAACCGAAGCTGGCCGTCACTACGACGGCCGAGCCATAACCCGCGCAATTGATGCCGGTGATGCCCGCCGTGCCCATGTGCGCGGCATGGCCGGTGTGGTCACCCGATGCGGATGCCGCGTCGTCGTCCGCCGCCGGTTCATCCGGCGCGCACACCTCGGGCTGGCGCAAAGGCTCGGAAGACCATACCGCATCGATATGGAACTTGTGCCGCCGGTCGCGCGGAAAACCGTGCGCCGCACGCAAGCGCTTGCGCACGCGCGCCAGCAAGGGTTCCTGCTCGGTGCGCGACAGATCGCAAACGGCGATGCGCGTGGGGTCGGTCTGGCCACCGGCACTGCCGATGGTCACCAGCGGTATCCGGTGCTGCCGGCAATGCACGATCAGCGCGACCTTGGCCTTCGCATTGTCGATCGCATCGATCACATAGTCGTAATGACCAGGGGGCAGCAGTGACGCGACATTGTCCGGATCGATGAATTCCTCGACTTCGGTGACCTCGCAATACGGATTGATTTGCGCAATGCGCGCGCGCAGCGCGCCCACCTTGGCCATGCCGAGGGTGTCGCTCAGTGCATGGATTTGCCGGTTCACATTCGATTCGGCCAGATGATCGAGGTCGATCATCGTGATCTTGCCGATCGCGGTGCGCGCCAGCGCCTCGACTGCCCAGGAACCGACGCCGCCGACACCGATCACGCAGACATGCGCGCGGCGAAATGCGGCCAGCGCGGCGTCGCCATACAGGCGTGCGATGCCGCCGAAGCGGCGTTCGTAGTCGATGTCCGCAGCCGCAGCGCCCGGCACGTTGGCACCACGGTCTGCTGACAGTTCGGCAAGAGGAAGCAGGCTGGTCATGCGCGCATTTTAACGGACGTCAATGCGTCAACCGTCTTACACTACGTTTGTTGTCCCAGCTGACATGCCACCGCCGAATCACGCCGTGCCCCGACTGACTCCCCTGCTGCGCCTGATCGCGATTGCCGTGACTGCCCATGTCGCGCTGGCAGCGGCACGCGTGACGACCTCCTTGTATGCGCTGTCGCTGCATGCGTCGGAGTTCACGGTAGGCACGCTGATCGCGCTGTTTGCGGTGTTCCCGATGCTGCTGGCAGTCAGTATCGGCCGCCTGATCGACCGCATCGGCGTGCGCAAACCCTTGATGGCCGGTTGTGCCGCGGCGTCGGCCGGCGTGCTGCTGGCAGCGCTGGTGCCGGGCATCGCAGTGCTGTATCTGTCCGCGATCCTGATCGGCACCGGCTTCACCGCCATTTTCATCGGCGCACAGCATGCGGTCGGTATGCTGTCGCCGCCAGATGAACGCGCGGCGCATTTCAGCCAGCTGTCACTGGGGTTTTCAATTTCTGCGTTCACCGGCCCGCTGGTGGCCGGCTTCGCGATCGACCATCTGAGCCATGCAGCGGCGTATCTCGCGTGCGCGCTGTTCACGGTGCTGGCCTTCATGCTGACGGCCAGCGGCGCGCTGGCCGAGCTGCCGGTCCACGGCCATGCGGGCAAGCGGCATGAGGGCAGCGCGCTAACGCTGCTGTTCGATCGCGAGTTGAGTGGCGCCTATCTGGTCGGCATCCTGCTGGCTGCCGCGTGGGACTTGTTCACCTTCGTGACGCCGATACGCGGCACCCAACTGGGCTTCTCGGCCTCGACGATCGGCATGATCCTCGCGACATTTTCAGCGGCGACGTTTTCGGTCAGGCTGGCGATGCCGGCGATCGCGCGCCGCTATCACGAATGGCAGGTGCTGACCGCGGCACTCTGCCTGGCCACCGCCTGCTACCTGCTGCTGCCCTTCATGCAGCAGGCATGGAGCATGGCTGCGGTGGCCGCCGCGCTCGGGCTGGCGCTGGGCACCAGCCAGCCGAACGTGCTCGCACTGCTGCATTCGGGCGCGCCGCCGGGACGCGGCGCGGAAGCGATCGGGATTCGGGCTACCATAGGCAATGCGAGCGCCGTATCGCTGCCCCTGGCCTTTGGTGCCGCCGGTGCGACGCTGGGCCTGGTGACCGTGTTCTGGGGACTGGGCCTGGTGATCGCGACCGGCATCCCGGTTGCGGCACGCCGCGCGCTGAAGGCCGTCACGATAACCAACCTGAAGAAAAATTCATGACTCACAAGCTCTCCATCGCCGACCTGCGCCGTGACTACAGCCAGCACCAGCTGTCCGAACAGGAGGTCGACCCGGATCCGATCAAGCAATTCGCGAGCTGGTTCCATGAAGCGGTCGCTGCCGAACTGCCGGAGCCGAATGCGATGGGCCTCGCCACCGTCGATGCCGACGGCAAGCCCTCGCTGCGCATCGTGCTGCTAAAGGATGTGGACGAGCGCGGCTTCACCTTTTTCACGAACTACGAAAGCCGCAAGGGCGAACAGCTGCTGCACAACCCGCATGCGGCGCTGACCTTCCACTGGACGGAGCTGGAGCGCCAGGTGCGCATTGAAGGCAAGGTCGAGCGCGTCGATGCCGCCGAGAGCGATGCTTACTTCCAGGTGCGTCCGCTGAAGAGCCGGCTCGGCGCAATCGCGTCTGCGCAGAGCCGACCAATCGCCAGCCGCGATGCGCTCGAGCAGCAATTCATCGACGCCGAGCGCACCCATGGCGACGCGCCGCAGCGTCCCGCGCACTGGGGTGGCTATCGACTGACCCCGACCTGGATCGAATTCTGGCAGGGCCGTCGCTCACGACTGCATGACCGTGTCGCGTACACCCTGGGCAGCGACGGCCAGTGGCGGCGCGAACGCCTGCAGCCCTGAATCCGCGCGGCCGTCGGTCTGGATTACGTGAGCGCAAGCACTGACCGAAATTAGATCAATGTCAACACCTGCTGCCGCCGGGCATCGCATAGTCCGGCGCGGGAGGTGCGATGTTCTGGCAAAGAAAGCTCGAGCACTGGGTCGACACGATGCGCGCACGCACAACGCTGCCGTTGCGCCTGCAATTGTGGAATGGCCGGCATTTCGACTTCGGCACGCAGGCACCGGAGGTGACGATACGCGTGCCTGAACCTTCATCCCTGACCTATCTGCTGAACCCGACGCTGGACAACCTGGGTCGTGCATATGTCGAGGGCAAGCTGGAGGTCGAAGGCCATCTGCGCGCAGTGATCGCGGTGGCCAACACGCTGGCCGAGCAGGGCTTCGCACACGGCAGCCGGCTGGGGCAACTGTTTCGTCCGCGTGCGCACACGCGCAAACAGGATGCATCCGCGATCCGCTATCACTATGACGTGTCGAATGCGTTCTACCAGGCCTTCCTGGACCCGGCGATGGTCTATTCCTGTGCGTACTATGAAACCGGTACCGAAGACCTGGCCACTGCGCAGCAGAAGAAGATCGACCATATCCTGACCAAGATACAGCTGAAGCCCGGCCAGCATTTGCTCGACATCGGCTGCGGCTGGGGCGCGCTGGTGATGCGCGCCGCCGAGCGCTATGGCGCACGCTGCACCGGCATCACGCTGTCAGAGAACCAATATGCACTGGCGACCGAGCGCGTGGCCGCGGCCGGGCTCGCAGATCGTGTGCGCATCGCGCTGGTGGATTACCGCGACATCGACGGCCAATTCGATCGCATCACCAGCGTCGGCATGTTCGAGCATGTGGGACTGAAGAATCTGCCGCTGTATTTCGCGCGCCTGCGCGAGTTGCTGACCGATGAAGGACTGGCGATGAACCACGGTATCTGCACCACCAACACCGACCACAGCACCGCGCGTTACGGCGCCGGCGAATTCATCGAGCATTATGTGTTCCCGGAAGGCGAGCTGCCCCACATCGGCGCGGTGCTGACCGCGATGCAGGATGGCGGTCTGGAAGCGCTGGATGTCGAGAACCTGCGGCGCCACTATGCACGCACCTGCGCGACCTGGGCCGACAACTTCGAGCGCCGGTCCGAACAGATACGCAGCATGGTGGACGAACGGCGCTACCGGATCTGGCGCATCTACCTCGCCGGCTGCGCGCATGCATTCGAGAATGACTGGATCTCGCTGTACCAGATCGTGTGCGGCAAGGCGGGCCGCAGCGCGAGCACCCTGCCCTGGTCGCGCCGCTACATGTACCCGAACTGAGGATCAGTAGCCACCGTTACTTCCGCGGTACTTGAGCAGTTACTTGCGCAGTTACTTTCGTAGTTACTTGCGCAGCTTGTCGGCAAACACTTGCCGGAATTTCTGCACCTTGGGCGCGACCACGAATGCGCAATATGATTGCAGCGGGTGGTTCACGAAGTAATCCTGGTGGTAGTCCTCGGCCTTGTAGAACACCGGCGCCGGCACCAGCTCGGTGACCAGCGGCGCATCCCAGACATGCGCCATCTCGCCCATCACCTGCTTCGCAATCGCCATCTGCTCGTCGCCATGCGCATGGATGACCGAGCGATACTGGGTGCCGACATCATTGCCCTGCCGGTTCGGCGTGGTCGGGTCGTGGATGGTGAAGAAGACTTCGAGGATGTCGCGATAACTGGTCTGCGTGGTGTCGAAATGTAGACGCACCACTTCCGCATGGCCGGTGCTGCCCTCGCACACCTGCTCGTAACTCGGGTCAGGCACATGGCCGCCCGCATAACCGGACTCGACTTTGTCGACGCCGCGCATCTGCTGGTACACCGCTTCCAGACACCAGAAACAGCCGCCGCCCAGGGTTGCAATCTCGATAGCCATCACTGACCTCCGTCTGATGTGTCGGATACTCAGGAACCGGTACGCTGCTGCGGCTCGGTCGCTGCGAAATACAGTCGGCGCGCATCGCGCAACGCAGGCAGCACCAGCCGCCCGAGTACCTCGGCCGTGAAGATGCGCTCATTGACCCAGCCGCTGCGCGCCTCGTGCGGCAGATCCGCTGTCAGCTGATACAGGCTCAGCATCTCACGCTCACCCGCCTCGCCCGGCAGCCACAGCGATGCGCGCTGCGAATCATCGGGGACCAGTACCGGATCGAAATGGCACCAGTCGTCGAGCAGCATGTCCAGTGCTTGCGCGGGCCAGCCTTCGAGTGTGGCGGCCGGCACTTCATCATCATGCACCAGCAGCGACGGGCAGTGCAGCGTACAGGCTGCACGCGCATCGGCCGGTGTCATGGCTTCCAGCGGCAGCAGCGACGCGCCGATGCGCAGCAACGCAAAGTAGAGCACGATCGCATCCGGATGGCCGGCGCCGATATAGCCGACCGTATCGCCGGCCTGCACGCCCCACTCGCCCTGCAACCGCGCCGATGCGCGCTCGGTGCGCGACCACAGGCGGCGATAGGTGATATCGCGGTCGGGCAGCAGATGGGCCAGCAGCTCGCCCCGCTCACGGGCATGGGACTGCAGCACGGACAGGAAGGAAGGCAGATGGGTGCTCATGGACGTGATTCTACGGACAAACCCGGCACGGCGGCGAATGCGGAAATTGGGCATAATTCCGCGTAAATTCATCTCATTTATCATGCCAACCGCCACCACTGACGCTGCCGGACCCGAATTCGACACCAGCCATTTCCGCAGCGCGCTTGCCCAGTTTGCGACCGGCGTGACCGTGATCACCACACGCGACGAACAGGGCGGCTTCTTCGGCCTCACCGCCAGTTCCTTCAATTCGGTGTCGCTGACGCCGCCGCTGGTGCTGTGGAGCCTGTCCGGCAAGTCGCGCAGCATGCCGCTGTTCAGCGCCAATTCGCATTACGTGATCAATGTGCTGGCCGGCGACCAGATGCATCTGGCCGAGCGCTTCGCCAGCCGCATCGAAGATCGTTTTGCGGGCGTCGATTTCACCTTGTCACCGAATGGCTTGCCGGTGCTGGGTGGTGTATCCGCCTGGTTCGAATGCCATAACCGCAGCCGTTATCCGGAAGGCGACCATGTGATCTTTGTCGGCGAAGTCGAGCGCTGCGCGTTCGATACGAAGCCGGCGCTGGTCTTCCATGGCAGCCGCTTTGCGCAAGTGTCACCGCTGCTGGCGGGAGACTGAGACACCGGCGCTCGGGCGTCCTGAGCGGCTGGCACGCGGCGGGCGTGCTCAGCCTTTCAAAAGCTTCTCGAGCACGCCGGCCGAATCGAACGCGGCACGACGCAGCCGGTCATTGATGCCCTGCCATGCCGCGTCCTGCGGCGGGCGCTCGACCAGGATCACGTCCGCGTCTCGCGCATCCATCTCGCGCAGGCTTGCATACAGGCCGTGCGCATAGCCATCCGCATGGTCCGGCAGATGCATGCCGTGGACCGCCGAAACATCCTCTGAATACGCAATCAATGCAAAGCGGCAGCCACGGGCCAGCAGCTGCTGCATCGTTGCTGCCAGTGCAGCACGATCGACCAGCGCCACCGGCGTGCTCGGCGCATAGTGCGCATCGAGGCTGCCGGACACGCGCGGTGCGGCATGGTCCGGCAAGGCCGGCATGCGGCCGATCACGTCGGCAATCTGTACGGCGCTGATCTGACCCGGACGCAGCAGCACCGGGCCATGGGTATCGAGGCGACTGAGGTCGATGATGGTGGATTCGATGCCGACTTCGCAGTGACCGCCATCGAGCACGGCTGCCAGCGGGCCGACGCCGGGCGCGCCGAATTCATCGATCACATGCTGCGCCGTGGTCGGGCTCACATGACCAAAACGATTCGCCGACGGCGCGGCCAGCCCGCCCTGCCCCTCGCGGAATGCGCGCAGCAAGGCCTGCGCCACCGGATGCGCGGGGCAGCGCAGGCCCAGCGTGTCCTGACCACCGGCCACCGCGGCCGGCACCTGTGACGCGCGGCGCAGGATCAGCGTCAGCGGACCGGGCCAGAATGCATCAATCAATGCGCGTGCCTCGTGCGGCACCTGCGGGGTCCAGCGCGACAGATCGGCATCGCGCGCGACGTGCACGATCACGGGATGATTCGACGGACGGCCCTTGGCCGTGAAGATCGCCGCGACTGCCTGCGGATTGCTCGCATCGGCGCCGAGCCCGTACACGGTCTCGGTCGGGAATGCGACCAGCTTGCCCTGTTCGAGCAGGCGCGCGGCGTGTTCGATCGCGGCGGTATCGGGGGTCATCACGGAACGATCGCCGATGGCGCGCGTCGGCAATTGCTCAGGGCTGGATGCCGAGGATGCGGCAACCATCGATGAAGCGCTGCTGCGCTTCGGCCAGCGTCGGTGCGACGAAGGTCACATGGCCCATCTTGCGGCCACGGCGCGGATCATCCTTGCCGTACAGGTGCAGGTTGGCGCCGGGCAGCGCGAGCAAGGCATCCCACGCCGGTTCGCGCGGCGCGTCGTCCGATGCGCCCTCGCCGTCGAACCACAGGTCGCCCAGCAGGTTCAGCATCACCGCCGGCGAATGCTGGCGCGCATCGCCCAGCGGCATCCTGGCCATCGCGCGCACTTGCTGCGCAAACTGGCTGGTGATGCACGCATCGATCGTGTAGTGCCCGCTGTTGTGCGGACGCGGCGCCATTTCATTGACGACCAGCGAGCCATCCCTGAGCACGAAGAATTCGATGCACAGCACGCCGACATAGTCGAGCTTCGCAATGATCTCCAGCGCCGCTGCCTGCGCGCGCCTTGCGCAATCGGCGGTCACGTTCGGGCCGGGCACGGTGGTGGTGAACAGGATGCCATCGCGATGCACGTTCTCGGCAATCGGATAGACCACCGCCTGGCCATCGGCGCCGCGTGCGGCCAGCACCGACACTTCGTACGCCAGCGGCAGCATCTTTTCCAGCACGCATTCGACGCCGTTCATGCTGTCGAACGCGGCGCGCACTTCGTCGCGCGAGCTCACGCGTGCCTGGCCCTTGCCGTCATAACCCATGCGCACGGTTTTCAGGATGCCGGGGAACAGCGCCTCCGGCAGCGCAGCGATATCCGCAGCTGATGCAATGCGCGCATGCGGCGCCGGCAGCACGCCCGAAGTCGCCGCACAGTCGGTGAAGAATTTTTTCTCGGCCAGCCGGTCCTGCGCCACCGACACGCAGGCTGCGGACGGCGCAACGAAAATGCGTTCCGCCAGCGTCGCCAGGCTCTGCGCGGGCACGTTCTCGAATTCGGTGGTCACGGCTACGCATTGCGCACCCAGTTCGGCCAGCGCGGCGGCATCGGTATAGCCGGCCGACAGCAGGTGATCGGCCGCATGACCGGCCGGGCAATCCTTCGCCGGCTCCAGCACCGCCACCTTGTAACCCATCGCTTGCGCGGCATGCGCAAACATGCGGCCCAGCTGGCCGCCTCCCATCACACCCAGCCAGGTCGAAGGCGTGGCTTGCGGTTTGTAATGCACGTTGTCGTTAACGGTGGTCGTACGCTGGGTCATGCAAATGATTCGACAGAAAAACGGATACAGGAGCGTCGGATGCGACGCAGCTCATGCGGGATCCATCGCGGATCGATCCCGGGCTGCCGATCGCGCAATTCGCGCAATTCGCACAATCAGAGCGGCAAGGCCATCGCCTTTGCCGCCTCGGTCTGCTTCGCGCGGAAGGCCAGCAGCTTCTCGGCCAGCGCTGCGTCTTCGACAGCCAGCATCGCGACGGCAGCCAGCGCCGCATTCGCAGCACCCGCCTCGCCGATCGCAAAGGTATGCACCGGTATGCCCTTGGGCATCTGCACGATGGACAGCAGCGAATCTTCGCCACGCAGATACTTCGACGGCACTGGTACGCCCATCACCGGCACGATGGTCTGCGACGCGATCATGCCCGGCAGGTGAGCCGCGCCGCCGGCGCCGGCGATGATGGCCTTCAGGCCGCGCGCACGTGCCGACTTTGCGTAGTCGAACATCTGGTCGGGCATGCGGTGCGCGGACACGACTTGCGCCTCATGCGCGACGCCGAATTCCTTCAGGATCGCGACCGCATGCTGCATCACGTCCCAGTCGGATGACGATCCCATCACGACGCCGACCAGCGGCTTGTTCGCTTCACTCATCGTGCCTCCTCAGTCTTTCAGGTCGTGGCCGGTCAGGCGCTGCAGCGCCTCGCGGTACTTCGCACCGGTTTTCTCGATCACGTCGGCGGGCAGTGTCGGGGCCGGTGCGGTCTTGTTCCAGTCCTTCAGCGTTTCCAGATAGTCGCGCACGAACTGCTTGTCGAACGACGGCGGCGAAATGCCTTCCGCATACGAGTCGGCCGGCCAGAAGCGCGAGGAATCAGCGGTCAGTACTTCATCCATCAGGTGCAGCGTGCCCTGCTCATCAAGGCCGAACTCGAACTTGGTGTCGGCGATGATGATGCCGCGCGTGGCCGCGTAATCAGCGGCGGTCTGGTACAGCTTGATGCTGACCTCGCGGATCTTGTCGGCCAGCTCCTTGCCGATGCGCTGCTGCATGTCTTCAAAGCTGATGTTCTCGTCATGCTCGCCGATGTCCGCCTTCGCGGCCGGCGTGAAGATGGGTTCGGGCAGCTTGGCCGCAAGCTTCAGCCCTGCCGGCAGTGCGATGCCGCACACCGCACCGGTGCTCTGGTAATCCTTCCAGCCGGAGCCAATCAGGTAACCACGCACGACCGCCTCGACCAGGATGGGCTTCAGGCGCTTTGCGACCACTGCGCGGCCACGCACCTGCTCGACCTCGTGCGGTGCCACCACCGATTCCGGCGCAACGCCGGTCAGGTGGTTGGGCACGATGTGGCCAAGCTTGTCGAACCAGAAGTCCGACATCTGGTTCAGCACCTTGCCCTTTGCCGGAATGGGCTCGTTCATCACCACATCGAATGCGGACAGGCGGTCGCTGGTCACGATCAGGATCTTGTCGTCACCGACGGCGTAGTTGTCGCGCACCTTGCCGCGGCCCAGCAGCGGCAGCGAGGTGATGGTGGATTGGTAGAGACTGTTCATGCGAATGCGGTTCGATTACTTCACGATCTGGGCCAGTTCGCCCTTCTTGTACTTCTCGGCGACCTTCTCGAGCGCGATCGGCTTGATCTTGCCGGCCTGACCTTCGCAACCGAACGACAGGTAACGCGCCTTGCAGACCAGCTTCGCGGCTTCGCGCGCCGGCTTCAGGTAATCGCGCGGGTCGAACTTCGACGGGTTCTCGACGAAGTAGCGACGGATCGCGCCGGTCATCGCGAGGCGGATGTCGGTGTCGATGTTGATCTTGCGCACGCCGTGCTTGATGCCTTCCTGGATCTCTTCGACCGGCACGCCATAGGTCTCTTTCATGTCGCCGCCGAATTCGCGGATCTCGGCCAGCAATTCCTGCGGCACGGACGACGAACCATGCATCACCAGATGGGTGTTCGGGATGCGCTGGTGGATTTCCTTGATGCGGTCGATCGCGAGGATGTCGCCGGTCGGCTTGCGCGAGAACTTGTATGCGCCATGGCTGGTGCCGATCGCGATCGCGAGCGCATCGCACTGGGTCAGCTTCACGAAGTCGGCCGCCTGGTCGACATCGGTCAGCAGCTGTTCGCGGGTCATCTTACCGTCGGCGCCATGGCCGTCTTCCTTGTCGCCCATCATGGTCTCGAGCGAGCCGAGCACACCTAACTCTGCCTCGACGGTGACGCCGATCGCATGCGAGAACTCGACCACTTTCTTCGATACCTCGACGTTGTATTCGTAGCTGGCGACGGTCTTGCCGTCTTCCATCAGCGAGCCATCCATCATCACCGACGTAAAGCCCGACTTGATCGCGGCCATGCAGACGGCCGGCGACTGGCCATGGTCCTGGTGCATCACGACCGGGATATGCGGATAGGCTTCGACCGCCGCTGAAATCAGGTGGCGCAGGAAAGCTTCGCCCGCATATTTGCGGGCGCCGGCCGACGCCTGCATGATCACCGGCGCGCCGACCTCATCGGCCGCCTGCATGATGGCCGTCACCTGTTCGAGGTTGTTGACGTTGAATGCGGGCAGGCCATAGCCGTTTTCAGCGGCATGGTCCAGCAATTGGCGCATGGATACGAGTGGCATGTGAATCTCCGGTAAGGTTGAATGGCAATATTCGATACGAAATCAGGTGACGGGTGCCGGCCAGTGACGCAGCGCTGCGCTCAATGCTCGCCGACGCGCGTGATCTTCAGCGCATTGGTGCCGCCGACCTGCCCCATCGGCTCACCCCAGGTGATGACGATCATGTCACCGTTGTGCGCGAGGCCCTTGGCCAGCAACAAGCGCTCGACCTCGCGCAGCACGGCCTCGCGGTCATGCGAGCGCGCCAACTCGAGAGGATGCACATTGCGCAGCAGCGCCAGCTTGCGCTGTGTCGCCAGGCTGGGCGTCATCGCATAGATCGGCATGTCGATGCTGTGCCGGCTCATCCACAACGGGGTCGAGCCAGACTCGGTCAACGCGACGATCGCGCGTGCGCGCAGGTGATGCGCAGTGAACAACGCGCCATACGCAATCGACTGATCGATGCGGGTAAAGGTCACGTTCAGGAAATCGGTGTCCAGCGTGGTGTGCTCGGACTTCTCGGCTTCGGTACAGACCGCAGCCATCATCTCGACCGTTTCAACCGGGTATTTGCCGGCGGCGGTCTCGGCCGACGCCATCACTGCATCGGTGCCATCGAGCACCGCATTCGCGACGTCGGATACCTCGGCACGCGTCGGCACCGCATTCTGGATCATCGACTCCATCATCTGGGTCGCGGTGATCACCAGCTTGTTGGATGCGCGCGCGATGCGGATCATGCGCTTCTGCAGCGCCGGCACCGCCGCATTGCCGACTTCGACCGCCAGATCGCCGCGCGCAACCATGATGCCGTCGGATGCATCGACGATTTCCTGCAACAACGGAATCGCTTCGGCACGCTCGATCTTCGCGATCATCTGCGGCTTCAGGCCCAGCGGCTCGGCAGCCAGGTTCGCCAGCTGGCGCGCCATCGCCATGTCGGTCGCGTTTTTCGGGAACGACACCGCGATGTAGTCCGCGCCCAGCTTCATCGCGGTCTTGATGTCTTCCATGTCCTTGGCCGTCAGCGCCGGCGCGGACAGGCCACCGCCCTGCTTGTTGATGCCCTTGTTGTTGGACAGCTCGCCGCCGATCTTGACGATCGTGTGGATCTCGCTGCCGGTGACACGCTCGACGCCGAGCACGATCAGGCCATCATTCAACAGCAGCACATCGCCGGGCTTCAGGTCGCGCGGCAGCTCCTTGTAGTCGAGGCCGACGCGCTGCTGGTCGCCCAGTTCGCAGTCGGCGTCGAGAATGAAAGCATCACCTTTCGCCAGTTCGATCTTGCCTTCCCTGAATTTGCCGACGCGGATCTTCGGGCCTTGCAGGTCCGCCATGATCGCGACTTCACGACCACAGGCGGCAGCCGCATCGCGCACCATCTGCGCGCGGGCCACATGGTCTTCCGCTTTGCCGTGCGAGAAATTCAGTCGCACCACATCGACGCCGGCCGCGATCATCCGCTGCAGCACCTCCGGCGTGCTGGACGCGGGGCCGATGGTGGCAACGATCTTGGTGGCGCGTGGCTTCATGGCGGGTCCGATTTCGGTATCGGCCTTGCGGCCTGGTTAGGAACGTTCAACGACGGGTCAGACTTACTCACGCAGCGCGCTGCTGCAATACATCCACCGCCGGCAGCACCTGACCTTCGAGGAATTCGAGGAAAGCCCCGCCGCCGGTCGAGATGTAGCCGACCTTGTCGGCGATATCGTATTTGGCGATTGCCGCCAGCGTGTCACCACCGCCGGCAATCGAGAAACCACGGGACTCGGCGATGGCCATCGCCAGCGTCTTCGTGCCATGGCCAAACTGATCGAATTCGAACACGCCTACCGGGCCGTTCCAGACAATGGTGCCGGCGTCCAGCAATTGCGCCGCCAGTGCGCGGGCAGTGTCGGGGCCGATGTCGAGGATCATGTCGTCGGCGTCGACGTCAGCGACTTTTTTCACGGTCGCCGCTGCAGTCGCAGAAAATTCCTTCGCGCACACCACATCGGTCGGGATCGGCACCGACGCACCGCGCCTGGCCATGATGTCGATGATGGCCTTCGCTTCAGCCACCAGGTCCGGCTCGGCCAGCGATTTGCCGATGTTCAGGCCGGCGGCCAGCATGAAGGTGTTCGCAATGCCGCCGCCCACGATCAGGCGGTCGACCTTGTCGGCCAGTGACTTCAGGATGGTGAGCTTGGTCGATACCTTGGAGCCAGCGACGATGGCTGCCAGCGGACGGGCCGGCTGGCCGAGCGCCTTGCCAAGTGCGTCCAGCTCCGCGGCCAGCAGCGGGCCGGCACAGGCGACCGGCGCAAATTTCGCGATGCCATGCGTGGTCGCTTCCGCGCGGTGCGCGGTGCCAAATGCATCGTTCACATACACGTCGCACAGCTTCGCCATTTTTTGCGCCAGTGCGTCTTCGTTCTTTTTTTCGCCCTTGTTCACGCGGCAGTTCTCGAGCAGCACCACGTCGCCGGCCGCAACGTCGACCCCATCGACCCAGTTGGCTTTCAGGGTGACCGGTTTGCCAAGCAGTTCGGACAGGCGGGTCGCGATCGGTTGCAGCGAGTCTTCGGGCTTGAATTCGCCTTCGGTCGGACGACCGAGATGAGAGGTGACCATCACTGCCGCGCCGGCGTCGAGCGCCATCCGGATCGCGGGGACCGATGCGCGAATGCGGGTGTCTTCGGTGATGTGGCCGGCGTCATCCTGCGGCACGTTGAGGTCGGCACGGATGAAAACGCGCTTGCCGCGCAGCTGGCCGGAGGCGGCCAGGTCACTCAGACGTTTGAATTGCATGATGGGCAGGGGCTGAACGATTGAAAACCCGCTATTTTACCCGAGCGAGGGGTGCTTGGACCGTTGTCAGTCAGGCATGGAATGCCCTTGGCCGGGGCTCAACCCAGCAGCCGCAACAGCGTGAACACTGCCATCCCAAACGCCAGTGTGCCAAGCAGGTGACGGGTCCACAGGAAGAACGCAGTGGCCGCGACCGCCGCCAGCAAACGGAGGTTGGCCCACGGCGCAACGAAGCTGCCGTTCAGCATCAGCAGGTCGGGCGCGAGGATGGCGGCCAGCGCCACTGCCGGCACATAGGTCAGCGCCTGCTGCAGCCAGGCCGGCATTTTCGACGCGCCCCGGTGCATGAAGAAAAAGCTGCGCGTGACCACGGTGGTCGCAGCCATCAGCAGCATCAGCAGCCCGTACTCGAGCGCGCTCATGCAGCCTCCGCCTTGTCCGGTGCATGCTGCCGGCGCAGCCAGCGCTCGACTGCCATTGCCGCCGCGATGCCGGCGACCGTTGCGGCCAACAGCCCGCTGCGGTAGGGCCAGCCGGCGGTCAGCACCGACACCACGGATGCGACCACCACGCCGGCCAGCGTCGGGCGGCCGCGCACCAGGGGAATCGTGATCGCCAGCAGCGCCAGCGTGCCTGCAAAACCGATGCCCCAGCTGGCAGGAATCTGGCTCGCCAGCAGGATGCCGGCGATGGTGCCCAGCTGCCATGCCCACCAGTTCGGTATCACCAGCCCGCGGAAAAAACCGACCTTGCCGGCCGGCTTCGCCACCGTGTGGGATGGAAAACGCTGCGGGAAGAAGGCCATCACCAGATCGACATTCAGGTAGCCGTACCACAGGCGTTTGGGCCAGCGCAGGTGCGAAAAATGCGGGCCGATCACAGCGCTGAAAATCACGAAACGCAGGTTGACCATCAGCGCGGTGAACACCGTGACCCAGATCGGCACGCCGGCTGCAATCAGCGGCAGCGCGGCCAGCTGGGCCGAGCCGGCATACACGATGAACGTCATCGCCAGTGCCTGCCACAACGCCAGCCCGGACTGCACCATCGCCATGCCGGTCACCATGCCCCATGCGAACAGGCCGGGCATGGTCTGCGCGCTGATCCGCACCGCATCCCAGAAGGCGCTCTTGTCGCGTTCGGCCAGTTCGGCGGGCGTGTGAACCATGCGAATGAAAATTGGCGAGGAAAAGGAAGCGAAAAAGAACGCGAAAATGGACGCGGAAAACGACGGCAACACGGAGGATGCGATCCGGGTCCGGCAGGCCCGGCGCAGGCGTCCGTAGCAAACGGACAAGTCAATATTCTAACCAGCAAGCCGCCGGGACGATTGAATCCGCTAAAATCCACCCTTTGCAACAAATAAGCACGGGAGATTCAAACATGTCCATGGCCGACCGCGACGGCAAGATCTGGAAAGATGGCCAACTGGTTGATTGGCGTGAAGCCAACCTTCACATGCTCACGCACAGCCTGCACTATGGCATGGCCGTGTTCGAGGGCGTGCGCGCATACAAAACCGTCGACGGCACCGCAATCTTCCGCCTGAAAGAGCATACGCAGCGCCTGTTCAACTCGGCCAAGATCTTTCAGATGGCCGTGCCGTTCGACTTCGACACGCTGGTCGAGGCGCAAAAGGAAGTGGTGCGCGCGAACCAGCTCGAATCCTGCTACCTGCGCCCGCTGATCTGGATCGGCTCGGAAAAAATGGGCGTGTCCGCGCGCGGCAACACCATCCATGTCGGCATCGCCGCGTGGCCGTGGGGCGCCTACCTCGGTGAAGACGGCCTCGCACGCGGCATCCGCGTGAAGACCTCGTCGTTCACCCGTCATCATGTGAACGTGTCGATGGTGCGCGCGAAGGCCAGCGGCTATTACATCAACTCCATCCTGGCCAACCAGGAAGTGACCGCCGAAGGCTATGACGAGGCACTGCTGCTGGATACCGACGGCTATGTGTCCGAGGGCGCCGGCGAGAACGTTTTCATCGTCAAGAACGGCAAGATCTACACGCCGGATCTGGCCAGCTGCCTGGACGGCATCACCCGCGACTCGGTGCTGACCATGGCACGCGACCTCGGCATCGACGTCATCGAGAAGCGCATCACGCGCGACGAGATGTACTGCGCCGACGAAGCCTTCTTCACCGGCACCGCCGCTGAAGTGACGCCGATCCGCGAACTGGACAACCGTCAGATCGGTGCCGGCAGCCGCGGCCCGATCACCGAAAAGCTGCAGTCGCTGTTCTTCGATGTGGTGGGCGGCAAGGCAGCGAAATACAAAGACTGGCTGACCAGGGTTTGACGCGTCGCCAGCGACGATCAGGCCATCAGCAACGGAGAACGACCACGCCATGAGCCAGCATCAGCCAGCCATCGAGCTCGACAGCCAGGACTTGCCGGCGTATTGCCCGAACAAGGCAATGCCGGTCTGGTCTTCGCATCCGCGCGTCTTCCTCGACTTTGCCGCGAATGGCGTCGCGAAGTGCCCGTACTGCGGCACCGTGTACAAGCTCAAGCCGGGCGCGTCGGCGTCTGCGCACTGAGACCTGGCATCGATGCCGATCGTCACCAAGACCCTCGCCAGCGCCGACGATGTCGAACTCGCGTTCTATGACGCGATCGCACGCGCCGACCTCGACGGCCTGATGGCACTGTGGGCAGATGACGATGAGATCGCTTGCATCCATCCCGGCGCGCCGCGGCTGCAGGGCCATGCGGCGATCCGCGAATCCTGGGAACTGATCTTCGAGCGTGGTCCGGTGCTGATCCGCCCGCGCCACCTGCACCTGACGCACAACATGATGTGCGCGGTGCACAGCGTGGTGGAAGAGGTCAAGCGTCCCGATGACCCCGACTGGCAGGAAGCCCACATCCTCGCCACCAATGTGTACCTGAAGACGCCGCAGGGCTGGCGCATCGTGCTGCACCATGCGTCGATCGCCCCCGGCCGGCCGGCCGAAGATTCCCTCGCTGCCGCCGGCATCCTGCATTGATCGTTGCGTGCAGACGCTCAACGACAGCGTGATCGGATCGGTGGACAGCCATGAGTGATTACCGCGCCCCGCTCTGGCTGCCCGGCGGTCACCTGCAGACCATCTACCCGGCCAAGATGATCAACACGCCCGAGGTCACGCTCGCGCGCGAACGCTGGGATACGCCGGACGGCGATTTCATCGATGTCGATTTCGTCGAAGGCTTGCCCGGCAAGCCGATGCTGGTGCTGTTCCACGGGCTCGAAGGCTCGTCGTCCAGTCACTACGCACGTGCGATCCTGTCGTACATCGAAGCACTGGGCTGGTCCGGCGCAGTGCCGCATTTCCGCGGCTGCTCGGGCGAGTTGAACCGCGGGCCGCGCTTCTATCATTCGGGCGATGCCGAAGAAGTCGGCTGGATACTGCAGCGCATGGCGCGCCACCCGCTGGCACGCAATGCTTCCAACTTCTTTGCGGCCGGGGTATCACTGGGTGGCAATGCGCTGCTGCGCTGGCTGGGCAGCTTCGCGGAAGACAGCGGCTTTGTCGATGCTGCCTGCGCGATTTCGGCGCCGCTCGACCTGACGGCCGGTGGTGCGGCGCTGTCATCCGGCGTGAACATGATCTACACGCGCGTGTTTTTGCAAACGCTGAAACCGAAGTGCCTGGCCAAGCTCGAACAGTATCCGGGCTTGTTCGATCGCGACCGCATGCTGGCTGCGCGCAACCTCTATGAGTTCGACAATGTGGTGACCGCGCCGCTGCATGGTTACCGCGACACCGATGATTACTGGCATCGTGCCAGTGCGCGTCATGTGTTGCGCGACATTACGGTGCCGACGCTGGTGCTGAATGCACGCAATGATCCTTTCCTGCCGGGCCGGCATTTGCCGCGCAAGGCGTCGTCATCGGTGATCCTCGAATATCCGTCGCAGGGCGGGCATGTAGGCTTTGCGACCGGCCGTCCGCCGGGCGCGCTGCAGTGGCTGCCGCGCCGGCTGGTGCGCTTCCTGTCGGAACAGGTGCGGCTCAAGCAGGACACGGCCGCCGCTGCCTGATACGCTGGCGTCATGGATGAGATCGTCCGACAAGCGATGGCCAAATGGCCGAGCGTGCCGCATTGCTATGGCTGGCTCGCGCTTGATGCACGCGGTTCCTTCCGCATGCGTGATGAAGCGGCACAGGCGGCGCATGCGCCGGGCGATGTGATCCGCCATCCGGCGCTGCTGTCCTTCATCTATCGCAACTACCATCATGACGAACGCGGCTGCTGGTACTTCCAGAACGGCCCGCAACGCGTGTATGTGGAACTGGAAACCACACCCTTCATCGCACGCACCGATCCGGTCCATGGCTTCGTCACGCATGACGGCCAGCCGATGACCCACATCACGCACGCGTGGATGACAGACGAAGGCCGGCTGGTCTTGCGTGCCGGCGACACGCTGGCGATGGTGGATGACCGCGATCTCGGCGACTGCCTGTCTCGGCTGCGCATCGAGGGCAAGCTGGTCGAAGACATCGTATTGATGGACTGGCTGGCCGAACCACAAGGACCGTTGCAGCTGATGCTGGATGAGCAGCTGTTGCCGGTGCAGCCGCTGCGCTCGACCGAACTGCAGCAGCTGGGCTTCGTTGCACACCCGGCGCAACTGCAGCCGGCGACCTGATGCCGGCATGATGCCGACTTGATGCCGCCTCAGCGCCGCCCCTGCTGCTGCTTCATCGCATCGCGCCAGATTGCCTGCAGCTCGCGTTCGCGCGCATCGATCACGGCCTGATCGTAAAACGACGCATCGGACGAAGCGCGCGCAATACGCAATTGCTCCAGCGCCGCCGGCAATGCGCCGGACAGCGCGTAGTACTCGGCCAGCGACATGTGCTGCAAGGCTTTCTTGCCCTGTTCCGCATAGGCGCGCGCCAGTGCGCGCTGCACGCCGGCATCCTGCCGGTACAGCTGGGCCTGATCGCGCAGGAAGCTGACGGCCGCATCCTTGTCTCCCTTGGCCAGCAAGGCCTCCGCATACTGCATCGCGATCGCCCGAGACAACGGGAAACGCAGGCGCGCGTCATACGCAATCCGGTACGCGCCGGCGGCATCGCGCGCTGCCAGCTTCTGGTCCACCTGCAGGCTGCGGACGGCGGGCGACTCCGGCAATGCCGGCTGGCGCTGCAACTCGGCATCGATCTCATCCAGCAGCGTCTTTGCGCGTGCCGGATCGGCCTGGCGCAACGCGATCAGCGCCAGGCCGTATTTCGCGCCCAGCGACGGCAGGCGGGTGCCCAGCCGCAGTTGTTCATTGAAGGCCACCGTCGCGTCGCGCCAGCCCTGCGGCGTGTCATCCTGCAGCACGCGCAGGCGCGCTTTCACCAGCAGGAAGTCCAAACTGTCTGCACGCTGCCGGTACGGTAGGTTGCGGATGCGCGCCTCGATGTCGGCAATACGCTCGGTGGTCAGCGGGTGGGTGCGCAGGTAGGACGGCAGGTTGTCATTGCGGCTGCGGCTTGCGGCTTGCAAACGGCCAAAGAAATTCACCATGCCGCCGACTTCAAAGCCCGAGTTGTTCAGCAAGCTGAGGCCGAGGCGGTCGGCCTCGCGTTCGGCATCGCGGCCAAAGCTCAGTTGCCGCTGCGCCGCGAGGCCGGTACCGCCCAGCATCGCCGCACCCGCCAGGTCAGGACTGGTGCGCGCGGCCAGCAAACCCACCAGCAAGCCGGCCAGCGGCAGCAACGCATCCTGCTTCTGGTTGCCGATCATGCGCGCGATGTGCCGCTGCGAAACGTGGCCGATTTCGTGCGCCAGCACGGACGCCAGCTCGGACTCCGATTGCGCAGCCAGCACCAGCCCGGTATGCACGCCGATGAAACCGCCCGGCAATGCAAATGCATTCAGCGACGGATCGCGCACCGCAAAGAAAAAGAAATCGTAGCCTGCATCGCCGCGTGCCTCCGGGCTGGATGCCAGCAGGATGCCGCCGAACTGGTTCAGGAAATCGAGCGTGACCGCATCATCGAGATAATCGCGGTCGCGGCGTATGCTGGTCATCACTTGTTCGCCCAGCCGGCGCTCCATCAGCGGCGACAATTCCTCACCGTCGGTGCCGCCGAGATTGGGCAACGCTTGCGCATGCAAGGCAGCCGGCGCCAGCAGGGCCGGCGTCGACAGCGCAAGCACGCCGGCCGCGAGCAAGCGCCGCAACGGCGATGCCAGTCGCGACAGGAATGCCGGTGAAGGCCGTGAGCGGGCGAGCAAAGTCATGGTGCTATGATACCTGCAACCCGAAACGGCTCATGCCGCTTCACAAGCGTTTACAAAGCGCAATTCAGAACGACTTCAGCAGAGCGCCATGACCCCGAAGAAAGATACGCACACAACATCCGCCGCCAATGACAACGGCGGCCTGACCCATTTCGATGCCGGTGGCCAGGCCCATATGGTCGATGTCGGCGCGAAGAACGACACCCACCGCGTCGCGATCGCCAGCGGCCTGATCCGCATGAAGCCGGCAACGCTGGCCATCGTGATGTCCGGCACCGCGAATAAAGGCGACGTGATCGGCATTGCGCGCATCGCCGCCATCATGGCAGCCAAGCGCACCAGCGACCTGATCCCGCTGTGCCACCCGCTGGCGCTGACGCGGGTCGCGGTCGAATTCACCGTCGATGAAGATGATTGCAGCATCATGTGCAATGCCCAGGTCGAAACCCTGGGCAAGACCGGCGTCGAGATGGAAGCCCTGACCGCCGTGCAGGTCGGCCTGCTGACCATCTACGACATGTGCAAGGCGGTCGACAAGACCATGGTGATGACCGACATCCGCGTGATGGAAAAGCATGGCGGGAAGTCGGGTAGCTGGAAGGTCGAGTAACGAGTAACAGACAGCAGCCGACGCCTTCAACCTCCGCCGGGCTCAGGGACAGAGAGACAAGCTGCGTGACTGTCCGTTGCCGGACAGGTGGCACGCGTACCTGTCGTCACTGCTCACGATACCAGCTTTGATGACGACGCCATCGTGACAGCGACCACCAGAGACGCGCACCGTCGCTCAATGGTTGACCAGCTTTGCCGGCAAGCGCAGCACCAGCACCACGGCAATCAGCAGGATGCCTGCGAACAGGATCAGGCTGTTCTGTGAGTTACCGGTCAGGTCCGTGATCCATCCCACGACCGACGTACTGACCATGCCGCCCACATTGCCCAGCGAATTGATCAGTGCAAGACCGGCAGCCGCTGCTGCACCGCTGAGGAAGGTCGGCGGCACGCTCCAGAATGCCGCTTGCGTGGTGGATGCGGCGGCAGCCGCGATGGTGAGCACCAGCATGGTCAGCGCGAGGCTGTCGAAATGCAGCCAGCTCAGCGCAAGACCCACGGCCGTGATGAAGCAGGGCACGGCGGTATGCCAGCGACGCTCGCGCAGACGGTCGGCACGCGCATTGTTCCAGATCGATACCACGATCGCAGCAAAGTAAGGAATCGCGGTCAGCCAGCCGATCTGCACCGGATCATTGATACCGTGATGCTTGATCAGCGTCGGCAGCCAGAAGATCAGCACGTATACCGAGCTGACGATGCAGAAATACGCGATGCTCAGTTGCCACACCAGCGGGCTCTTGAACGCGCTCGCAAAACCAACGTGCGACTGGTTGCGTGCCGCCTCTTGCGCGAGGTCGTCTTCGACCAATGCTGCTTCCTGCGCATCGAGCCAGTGCGCATCGGACGGACGATCAGCCAGCATCTTCAGCACCGCGAAACCAAGCACGATCGACGGTAGGGTCTCGATCAGGAACAGCCACTGCCAGCCCTTCATGCCGGCGGTACCTGCGAAGGACACCAGGATTGCGCCCGACAACGGACCACCAATCACGCTCGACAGCGGCACGGCCGCCAGCAGCAAGGCCAGTACGCGGCCACGGCGCGCGGACGGAAACCAGCAGGACAGGAAGTACATCACGCCCGGAATGAAACCGGCCTCGGCGACGCCGAGCAGGAAGCGCAGGAGGTAGAACTGGGTCGGCGTGGTCACGAAGGCCATCGCCGCGCCGATGATGCCCCAGGTGATCATGATGCGTGCGATCCATACCCGCGCGCCTATCTTGTGCAGCAACGCGTTGCTCGGCACTTCGAACAGGAAGTAGCCGAGGAAGAAAATACCCGCGCCCATGCCGTACACGGTATTGCTGAAACCAAGGTCATCGAGCATCGTCAGCTTCGCGAAGCCGACGTTTACACGGTCGAGGTAGGCGGCGACCAGGCACAGGCACAGCAGCGGCATGAAGCGCCACATGGCCTTGCGGTAGATCGCGTCGCGCGTGGGATCGGCGGCAACGGTGCCGACAGTCAGTTCAGGGGTCATGCTGGTATCCGGTCAGGGGTCAAGGGACACATCGGCAGTGCGAGTCTGGGGATGCGCATTGCGAGCGGCAGCCAGATGCGAAGCAGTACAAGTTGATGCCCCTGCACCAGTTGCGCATCCGGGAGTTACCTGGCTTGAGATGGGCCTCAGTACGCGTATTTCGCGATCGCGTCCTCGTTCCATTCGATGCCATTGCCCGGACGATCGGGCACGATCGCATGGCCATCGACGACTTCGAAGGGTTGCGCAATGATGGGGTTGCCCCAGTCGCGGTACTCCAGCCAGTCGGCCGATTCGGATGCACGCAGCAAATGCGCGGACACTTCCGGATACAAGTGGCTCGACAAGGGATGGCCGGCCGCACCGGCGATGGCGGCGGCGCGCATCCAGCCGGTGACGCCACCGATGCGCATCAGGTCCGGCATGTACAGATCGGCGGCTTTTGCCTGCACCGCGTCATAGAAGGAGCGCGGGCCGTAGATGTTTTCACCGATAGATACCGGCGTCTTCAGCTCGGCCGCCAGTTGCGCGCTTTGCGCATAGTTGTCGAACACCACCGGCTCTTCGAACCAGTACAAGCCCGCATCATCGAGTGCATGCAGGCGCCAGATCGCTTCCTGCAAGGTCTGGCCCTGATTGAAATCGCACATCAGCTGGATGTCATTGCCGATCGCACCGCGCACCAGTTCCAGTGCTTTCAGGTCATCGGCGATTTTTTCACGGCCGAGACGGATCTTGATTGCACTGAAGTTGCCTTCGGCGACCAGTTCTTCGGCTTCTTTCGCAAGCTTGTCGAGCGGCAGCAGCCACAGGCCATTGGTGTTGTAGGTGCGGATCTTGCCGACCGTGCCGCCCAGCAGCTCGGCCAGCGGCAGGCCGGCGGCCTTCGCGAGCGCATCCCAGATCGCCATGTCGAGACCGGCGGCCGCGATCATGCTGACGCCCTGGCGGCCCAGCAAATGCAGCGAACCGATCACGTCGCGGAACATGTCCAGCGGCGCCAGCTGGCGGCCCTTGAACTTCTCGGCCATGTCCTCGATCGCGGGGCCGATGTAACGAATCGCGTTCTTCAGGTAGGGCTCAAGATAGGCACGGCCGACGATGCCTTCTTTCGTGTGGACGTCGATCAGGATGAACGGCCATTCCGGATAGGTGCCGACCTTGGCCACGATAGGACGACGCATCGGGATCGACACCGTGCGGATGGTGACGCTGTCGAAGGTAAGTTTTTCGATCGCTTTCATTGGTACAAACCTTTGCTTTTCGAGAGCGCAAAGGGTACAGGATCGGCGGGCTGTGCTGCTTCGGATACGGAAAAGTTGGGGTTTACGCCACCGCGGGGTGTCGCTTGACGACAGCCGACCACAGTTCCGCAGATCTCGGGCATGCCGGGCTTGACGCGCCCCCGATAAGTATCTACATTGTAGATACATTTAAACAAGGAAGCCGGCCATGGAATCCGTGATCAAGAAATGGGGAAACAGCCCTGCGCTGCGGCTGACGGCAGCGACCATGAAAGAAGCCGGGCTGAGTGTGGACCAGAAGGTCTCGGTCAATGTGCAGCGAGGCAGGATCGTGATCGAGCCCCTGACGGTCTACTCTTTGGAGGAACTGGTCGCCGGCATCAATGAAGACAACCAGCATGCGGACGTTGACTTCGGCAAACGCGTCGGCAAGGAAATCTGGTAATGCCCGGCCCTTATGTGCCGGATGTGGGCGACATTGTTTGGCTGGAGTTCGATCCGCAATCCGGACATGAGCAGGCAGGTCATCGCCCGGCGCTGGTACTCAGTCCCGCGATCTACAACCGCAAAACCAGCCTGATGGTCTGCTGCCCGCTGACCTCGCAGGTCAAGCATCATCCGTTCGAAGTCGAGACTCGGGTCGGCGGCGTACACAGCGCGATCCTGACCAATCATGTGAAGTCACTGGACTGGAAAGCACGCAAGGCGAAATTCAAGGAGAAAGTCAGCGCCGATGCGCTGGATGAAACCCGTGCGAAGCTGAGGGCCTTGCTACTGCTGAGTTGAGCGCCAACGATGCAACTGTGGCTGGCAGCAGGCTCAGCGCACCGGCAAGCTGAACTGCAGCATCGCGCCGTTCAGGCCGAGAAAGTTCAGCTGTACCTGGTATTTGTTCTCGAATTCCCAGCCAATGGCTGGCACGATCGCAGGCGAAAAGCCGTTGTAATTGAACGGCACCTTGTTTTCGTAAGGTTCGCGGTAGCCATACATCAGGCCAGCGGTCCATTTCACGTACAGCTGCGGCTGGTCCAGCACGCTGCGGTACACCTGGCCCCACGGGTACAGGTAGACCGACGGCTGGCCGAAGGAATTGCTGAAAAAGGCCGCGCCGGCCAGCGAATGATCCGCGCGTTCGCGCTCCACACCGACCAGCCACACATGCTTGTGCTCGTCGCTGGGATGGAAATGCTGCGCATACGGCGACAGCATCAACACATACTGGTCGCCTTCCTTCTTGCTCAGGTTGAAACCATCGCCCCAGTCATACGCGCAGGCCGACGAGGCCGTGACGAAACCTGCCACCAGCAGGGCGGCGTGCAGCATTGAACGGGGGGCGAACAAGCTTGACATGGGGACTCAGTGCAATAGAGTGCGAAAACAGAAACAAATAGCGGGCATTCGAACGCGCCGAACAGTAACATTTATTCAAGGTAACTTCAACTAAAATGCCGGCAACTGCGCCTTAATGTGAATCAACATGGCGAAAACCCCCGCTGTTACGTGCTGCTGGCATCACGTTCATCAGGTTCAGCGAGTCCATTACATTCAGCACGTTCAGCACGCCAGGCCAAATCGAGTCGCTGGCGCTCTGCGCACCCAACCGTTAAACAATGACTGCTTCCTCTGCTGCTTCCCCATCCACCGGCATGGCACCCCGCCAGCTGTTCTTCACCGTGCTGGCGCTGACCACCGTCATCAAGCTCTGGCTGGCTGCGGCGATTCCGTTCATCGGCGATGAAGCCTATTTCTATCAATGGGGGGTGCATGTCGACTGGGGTGGCTTCTATGACCATCCGCCGATGGCGGGCTGGTGGCTGTGGGCCTTGCAGCAGGTGTCGTCGCATCCGCTGGTGCTGCGGCTGCCGGCGATTGCGCTTTGGATAGCGATCACTTTCGGGATGATGGATCTGCTGCAGCGACTGCAGGCGCACGCCGGTCAGCCGGCGTCCGAGCGGCACTGGCTGCTGGGCAGCCTGTTCCTGCTGCTGCCGTTCACCTGGGGCCTGAACCTGATCACGACGGATACGCCGCTGATCTTGTTCCTGTTCTTCTCGGGCTATGCGTTCCTGCGCGCGGAACTGGCCGACGATTATCGCTGGTATGCGGCAGCCGGCGCGCTGCTCGGTCTGGCGCTGCTGTCGAAGTACTTCGCCGGTCTGCTCGCGATTGCGTATGCGGTGTACCTGCTGACACGGCGCGGCGGCATACCGCGTTTGCTGGTGGTGGCCCTGTGCGCGCTGCCCTTCATGCTGCTGAACCTCGCATGGAATTCCACGCATTGCTGGAACAATATCCTGTTCAACCTGATGAACCGTAACCAGGGTTCGCATTTCTCGCTGACTACGACGGCGATCTATCTGGTGATGATGGTGTACCTGGCCACGCCATGGACCGGCTGGCAGCTGCTGAAGGCGCGCGGCTGGCATGCGCAGTGGCGACTGGTTGCGCTGTTTGCGGTGCCGTTCGCGCTGTTCCTGCTGCTGTCGTTCTGGAAGAACATCGGGCTGCACTGGGTGCTGGCCTTCCTGCCCTTCGTGTACCTGCTCGCTGGCTTGCTGCTGCGCGACGAGCAACTGGCGGGCAGTCGGCGCTGGGTACTGTGGCTGGGCCTGCCGCATCTGCTGGCACTGGCAGTGATTGCGCACTGGCCGACCGAGAATTTTGGTGAAGGTCGCATGCGTGCCGAGATGGTGATCCACCGCGAGGCGCCGGCGCTGTTGGCCGAACTGAAAAAAGACCTGCCGGCCGATGGCGTGCTGATGACGAATTCCTACAGCTCAGCGTCGCTGCTCGCGTATCACGCGCAGCATTATCTGCCGGTGTATGGCATGGGCAGCTTCCATGCGCGCTTCGACGACAACCTCACGAACTTCCGTGATCTGAACGGCAAGGCGATACGCGTGTTCAGCACGCGCCCGATCGATGCCGGCATCATGACGCCCTACTTCGACCAGGTCGATATTCGTGAACTGCCGTTCCAAGGCGCGACCTATTTCGTGGCCGATGGCCGGGGCTTCCGCTTCGAGCCGTATTTCGACAATGTGATCAAGGCGATCGCCGCGCGCTATTATCGCGTGCCGTCATGGCTGCCGCTGCGGGGCTGCCAGTTCCTTGAGCAGTACGACCTGATGCCGCGATGAGGCGCTATTTGAATGAATACTTCTTGTGCCCGAGATAGCTGGTGAACACCGGCACCACGATGCCCACCGCATGCGCGAGCTCGGGCACATGGCGCGTAAGGCCAGCCAGCGGCAGCAGGTAGTAAAGTGCCATGCTGATGGCCCAGGTCTGCAAGACGGCCACCACATTCACCAGCGCGAAGATCGCCGCACTCTTCTGCACCGACTGGCTGCCATCTCGAAACACGAACGCGCGCGCGAGCAGGAAGGCCGTGACCATGCCGGTCAGGTAGGCCAGCACCACCGAACTCGAAAAATCCAGCCAGCGGTTGTACAGGATGCGCGACCCGAAATTCACGCAGGCCGCCAGTCCGCCCGTAAGCAGGAACACAACGAACTGCCGCGACAAGAAGTGCCGGATCACGGCCGCGCCCCATTGATGGCCGTACCGGCCGCCTGCTTCGCCATGTTGCGACCGAAACCTATGCTCTCCGAAATGCCACGGTCTTCCGGATAGTAGTACGAGGTATCGGCAACCCACAGCCCCTGCACCGGCAACGCCACCGGCGGCAGCCGGTCCAGATAGCCGGGCTCGCAAATCGGCTGCGCATGACGGTAGCGGCTGGCGCGCACATCAATGAAGTCCGCGTCGCTGAGTGACGGGTTAATGGTCTTCAGGTAGCGCTTCACCTTCGCGATGAAGGCTTCGTCGGATTCGGCAAACTTCGGGTGCTCGCCCGGCATGTAGAACGGCACATACACGATCGCATGCTCGAGCGGCCGCAGGTTCGAATACTCGACCAGTCCCGGAATATCCATGTCCGGATCATTCACGTTGAGCCAGAAGTTGGGTGACAAAGGCTGCTTCAGCTTCGCGATCACGCACACGACAGCGATGTTGTGTATCGATGTGAACTTCTGCATCACCTCGGCCGGCAGGTCCGGCATTACACGCGGCACATAGGGCAGCGGTATCGTGCTGATGACCTTGTCAAAAGCTTCGATGCCGTCGGCAGTCTGCACGCCCGTCACGCGACCCGCGTCGATCAGTACGCGCTGCACCGGTGTCTTCAGCCGGAAGCTGCCGCCATGCTTTTCGATGTCGGCCTGCATCGCATTCAGCAGCGTCGATGATCCGCCATCTAGGTAACCGAGCTTTTCGCGGAACAGGTCATAGCGCGAGCGCCCGATGCGGCGGATGCGGCTCCAGATCCACGCGGCCGACAGATTGTCCGAGTAATCGTAGAACTTGTAGTCGAACAGCCGGCGCCACAGCACTTCCCAGGCTTCGGCACCGACCCAGCGCCGGATCCAGCCGGTGGCCTCGACATGGTCGAGCGGTGTCCAGTCATTGCGCTTGGTGCACAAAAAAGCATGCAGGCCATAGCGAAACTTCGCCACCAGGCTCAGCCCCTTGAAACCGAGCAGCGCAAACGGATTGCCCCAGGGCTGCATCCGCTTCTGGTACCAGTAGCCCATCTTCGTCTCGACCCAGTGCATCTTGCCGGCGATACCCAGTTCATCCAGCATCTGCAGGAACGCGGCGTCGGAGGTGCAATGGAAATGGTAGTAGCGCTCGATCTGCAAGCCATTGAAATCGAAGCAGGCGGTCATACCGCCGACACGATCATCCGCTTCGAACACCACCGGCCGGTGGCCATCGCGCGCCAGTTGATAAGCTACGGCCAGCCCCATCGGACCGGCACCAAGCACCGCGATGCGCTGCCCCGGGTTGTTCATGTTCGCTGCTTGCATGCTTGTCTGGTCTGGCTACGTGATTCGCGTTGTTGATTCAGCTTGCGTCAGAATTCCAGCACCACGCGGCTGTACTGCGGATCGCAGAAGGTTTCCGTGATCGCTTCCGCAAACGGCGTGCAACGCACGCCGAAGATGCCGGGCCAGTCGATCACTTCGAATTCATCTTTCGCGACCAGCGCGGCGAGCTGTTGCGTGGTGAATGGCGGGTTATGGTCGAACAGGCCCCAGAGCCACAGCAGCGCGTAAAACAGGCTGTACGGAATCTTCACGATCAGCGCCTTCGCACCGGTCGCGCGTCGGATCTCGCGGATGATGTCGATGTAATCGACTTTTTCATGGCCCGAGATATTGAAGACACCTTTCGGGATGCGCTGCTCGATGCAGTTGATGATGATATTGCAGAAATCTCCTACATACAGCGGCTGCCGCATGTAGCGGCCGTCGCCCGGCACCGGGAACACCGGCACTTTCTGCATGAAGCGTGACAGCCAGCCCAGATGCTTGCGGTCGAACCAGCCGAACATCAATGTCGGGCGCAGCACCGGGCACGGGATGCCGCTGTCGAGCACCAGCTGTTCCTGTACCTTCTTCGAGTTCGTATAAAAATCATCGGCGACCGATTCGACCACCGACGAGCTGATATGCACCAGGTAGTCGACCTTGCCCTCGCGGATCGCATGCAGGATGTTCAGCGTGGAGGTGACATTGTTGCGCTCGAAGTCTTCGTACACCGGGCCGCCGATCTGCGCCTGTAGCATCACCACCGCGCCGGCATCGCTGAAATGCCGCGACCAGTCGCCGGGCTCGGCGAGGTCCGCGTACTCGATCACGATGTCCGGATGCATGCGCCGCAACACCTCGAGGTTCGCGCGATGCTTGTCCAGCACGATCAGGTTGCGATAGCCGCGTTCCTTCAGCCGCGCAACCAGGTTCTGGCCGACCAGGCCGGCGCCGCCGGGTAGGATGATCTTCTGCTCTTTCATCGGCCTGTCGCCCACATTGACCTCAGATGTCCAGCTTGTTGAAGATGAAGCGCGGCAGGTGACGGATGATCATCATGATCACCCACCATTTAGCCGGCGTATAGATCACCGGCTTGCCGGCCGCGATGCCATCGACAATGTTCTGCGCCACCTGCTCGACCGGCGCCAGGCTGCCGGGGGGCATGTGCGCTGTCATCGGCGTCATCGTCGGGCCCGGCTTGATCAGCACCGGCTGCAATGCGGTACCGGCAAAGCGATGCTGCATGCCTTGCACATAGCGATCGACCATGCCCTTTGCCGCGCCGTACACATAATTCTTCTTGCGCCCGCGATCGCCCGATACCGAGCCGATCACCGCGATCGTGCCGCCGGTGCTCGCCATCTGCATCGCGAAGGCTTCCGCGAACAGCACCGGAGACACGCCGTTCAATTGCAGCGAGTCGCGTGCGGCGTCAAGGTCGCTCTCGCAGTCCGGCTGCGGCCGCAAGCGACCATGCGCGATCAGTACGATGTCGATGTTCGCTGCCGCTTGCAGCTCTGCGGCCAGTGCCGTGATCGCGGCCGGGTCATGAAAGTCGGCGTCGCGCACCTCGGTGTTGCTGCCGGGGCTGCGCACCCGCAGGTCATCGGCGACGCGCTGCGCGCGCGCGCGATCGCGCCCTACCAGCACGAAGTCGGTCGGCTGTTGCGCCCACAGGCGGGCGCAATGCTCGGCGATATGCGAGCTGGCGCCGATGATCACGATTCTTTTTCTGTGCATTCAGTTCCCCATCAGCCGCCGCGACATTGCCGAGCTGATGCCCGGGTCACGGTGCGGCAGGAATTCAGCGAGCCGAGGATAACCTGCCTCGAACAGATCGCGCGGCATGCGCGCATCCTTGGCCGGGTACAAGCGACCGCCGGCTTCGCGCACGATCGCATCGAGCGATGCGAACAGCTTCAGCGTGCGCTCGCCCTCGTTCGGGAAGTCCAGTGCCAGCGTCACGCCCGGCATCGCAAAGCTCAGCATGCCGATCGACTCGCGCTGACCGAAAGTCTTCAGCACCGCAAGGAAGGAACCCATGCCGGCCGCTGCGGTGCTGTCCAGCAGCGCACGTATGCCGTCGCGACCGGTCGCGAAGGGCAGCACGCACTGGTACTGGTAAAAGCCGCGCGGGCCATAGATGCGGTTCCAGTCCATCAGTGCATCGAGCGGGTGATGGAAATTTTCATGGTGCTGTACGCTGGTCGCGCGCCGGCCCTTGCTTGCGTAGTACAGCGCATTGAAAGGCCGTAGTGACAGCCGGTTGACCAGTGACACTGGCGGCACCAGCGGCACGCGGCGCCCGGCGCGTGCCGCTGGTGCCGCGCGATCAAGCTGTGCCGGGTTCGCGCGCATGAAGACACCGCGCCCCGCGCGGTGCAGGCAATCGATCCATGACACCGTGTGCTCCCAGCCGGCTTCGGAGGCATCGGCCAGGTCGAAAAATTCCTGCAGGTCGCGGTAAGGCAGTGTTTCCACCGTCAGCCACGGGCCGGGCACGCGCTTCAACTGCAGTTCTGCATCGATGATCACGCCGGTCAGGCCCAGACCACCGACGGTGGCTGCAAACAGCGGCTCATCAGGCACGCATTCACTCAAGCTGCCATCGGTGCGCGCCAGCGTGAAGCGGCGCAGATGGTCGCCAAAGCTGCCGGCCACATGATGATTCTTGCCGTGCACATCGTTCGCGATCGCGCCGCCGACCGTCACGAATTGCGTGCCTGGCACCACCGGCAATGACCAGCCGCGCGGCACGCACAGGCGTTGAATGTCGCGCAGGCTGACACCAGCCTCGCAGCGCAGCACGCCGCTCTGTTCATCGAATGCCAGAAAATGATCGAGCGCCCTGGTCTGCCACAGCAAGCCGCCCGGGTTCAGGCATACATCACCATAGCTGCGGCCCAGCCCATGGGCGAGACCGGGACGGGCGGCCGACGCAGCGGCGATCTGTGCCGGCACCTGCGCGCGATCGGACAAGCTGTGCGTATCGTGTGGCAGAGCCGACAGCCGGCCCCACGCGCTGACCGCTACCACGCCCAGCCTCGCGAGCCGATCGCCAGCACCAGCAGGAAGGCAGCACCGGCCAGCAAGCTGGCCTTGTCGCGCACCGCGAACAGCAGCGGATCGTCATGCATCTGGCCACGATGTGCCTTCAACCAGACCCAGCTGACCCAGAACAGCATCACCGGTACCGCGCACCACATGAATTGCGGCGAATGATAGAGCCTCAGCACCGCGTCGCTGTTCAGGTACAGCGCCAGCACCAGCACGGACGCATAGCCCGAGGTGACGCCCAGGCTCTGCACCAGTGGCGTATCCGAGGTCAGGTAACCGCGGCCGTGCGCACGCTCGCTGCCGGCCTGCGCCTGCACCGACAGCTCGGCATAGCGCTTCACGAAGGCCAGCGACAGGAACAGGAATACCGCAAACGCGAGCAGCCAGAATGACAGCGGGATATCGGCCGCTTCGGCGCCGGCGATGATGCGCAATGTGTACAGCATGGCCAGCACCAGGCAATCGACGATCACCAGCCGCTTCAGGCCCCAGGAGTACGCGCAGGTCAATACGAAATACAAGGCCAGCCAGGCAGTGAAACCATCGCCGACTCGGTTGGCAAGCGCAAAGGCAAGGACCAGCAGTACCGGCACCAGCAACACGCCCTGAAGCACCGGCACGCTGCCGGACGCGAACGGGCGCGCATGCTTGCGTGGATGGCGACGGTCGCTGTCGAGGTCGAACAAGTCATTGGCGATGTACACCGCCGACGCGCACAGGCTGAATGCGACAAAGGCGATCAGCATCGTGATCACGAACGTGGCATCCGGCACGATGTGCGCGGCCAGCGGCGCGATGCCCAGCAACAGGTTCTTCAGCCACTGGTGCATGCGCAGCATGCGTGGCAAGCCTGCGCTGGCCGGTGGCGTGAACACCCGCTCGACCTCGGATTGCGCGCGCGCCGCGCGCTCCACCGATGCGGGGGCATTGACCACGATCGCCTGTCGCGCACGCGCCCAGACCGCGAGGTCGGCGCTGGCATTGCCGGCGTAATCGAAGCCGCCGTCACCGAAGCGCTCGGCCAGTGCCTCGGCCTTGTGCCGGCTGCCGAGGTTGGTATGGCCATCGCTGGCCATCACGTCGTCGAAGATGCCGAGGTAGTCGGCAACGGCAGTCGCGAAGCTGCGGTCGGCGGCGGTGCACAGCACCAGCTTGCGGCCACGCGCATGCTCGGCCTTCAGCCACTGCAGCAGTGGCTGGTTGTACGGCAGTGAAGCCGGATCGAACGGCGTCAGGCCGGCCAGTTGCTGCTTCAGGTGCGCCTTGCCCTGCATCAGCCACAGCGGCATGCGCAGTGCCGCCAGCGGATGTTCCCGCACTGCGCGCAGTGCGGACTCGTGCAGCGTGTCCGTCAGGACCAGCGTGCCGTCGAGATCGACTGCGAGCGGGAGCGGTGTCAAGGGCCGGTCCTCGTCAGCGCTGCCCGGGTCAGCGCTGCACCGCGTCGACCACTGCCAGCGCCGCCATGTTCACGATGCGGCGCACCGTTGCCGATGGGGTCAGGATATGCACCGGACGCGCGCAGCCCAGCAGCACCGGGCCGATCGCCACGCCGGCCCCGGCAGTGACCTTCAGCAGGTTGTACGCGATGTTCGCGGAGTCGATGTTGGGTAACACCAGCAGATTGGCGTCGCCTTTGAGCAGCGTATCCGGCATCGCCTTCTTCAGCGCTGCGCCGTCGAGCGCGATATCGCCATGCATCTCGCCATCGACTTCCAGGTTCGGTGCACGCTCACGGATGATCGCCAGCGCCTCACGCATCTTGACCGCCGACTCGCTGTTGCTGGTGCCGAAGTTGGAATGCGACAGCAGCGCCGCGCGCGGATGCAGGCCAAAGCGCTTCATTTCTTCGGCGGCCATGATGGTGATCTCGGCGATCTGCTCGGCGCTCGGGTTTTCATTCACGTGCGTGTCGACCAGCACCACCTGGCGGTCTTGCAGCACCAGCGCATTCATCGCGGCATAGGTGTTCACGCCGGCACGCTTGCCCAGCACCTGGTCGATGTAATGCAGGTGCAGGTCCGTCTGGCCGAAGGTGCCGCAGATCATGCCATCGGCATCGCCCATGTGGATCGCCATCGAACCGATCAGCGTGTGGCGGCGGCGCATTTCCAGCTTTGCCCACTGCTCGGACACACCTTTGCGGCGTGTCATCGACAGATAGGTTTCCCAGTACGAGCGATAACGCTCATCGCGTTCCGGGTTGATGATGTCGAAATCGATCTCGGGGCGCAGGCGCAGCCCGTAGCGCTGTATGCGCTGCGCGAGCACGGCCGGACGGCCGATCAGGGTCGGCTTTGCGAGACCCTCGTCGATCACCACCTGTACCGCGCGCAGCACGCGCTCTTCTTCGCCTTCGGCGAACACGATGCGCTTTTTCGCGGCCGGCGCTTGCTTCGCGATCGCGAATACCGGCTTCATGAAACTGCCGCTGTGGTACACGAACTGCTGCAGGCGATCGGCGTACGCGACCATGTCCGGGATCGGGCGCAGCGCAACGCCGGACTGCTCGGCTGCACGCGCGACGGCCGGCGCGATCTTCAGCATCAGCCGCGGATCGAAGGGCTTGGGAATCAGGTAGTCCGGACCGAACGACAGATTGGTCACGCCATAGGTGGTGGCGACCACGTCCGATTGCTCGGCCTGCGCCAGCTCGGCGATCGCATGTACCGCGGCGATTTCCATGCTGCGCGTAATGGTGGTGGCGCCGCAATCGAGCGCACCCCGGAAGATGTACGGGAAGCACAGCACATTGTTGACCTGGTTCGGATAGTCCGAGCGGCCGGTGGCGATCACCGCGTCATCGCGCACCTCGCGCACTTCTTCGGGCAGGATCTCGGGCGTCGGGTTGGCCAGCGCCAGCACCAACGGGCGCGGCGCCATCGCTTTCACCATGTCGGGTTTCAACACACCGCCGGCCGACAGGCCGAGGAAAATGTCGGCGCCAGGAATCACTTCGGCCAGCGTGCGCGCGCTGGTGTCCTGCGCGAAGCGTTCCTTGTCCGGATCCATCAGCTCGGTGCGGCCTTTGTAGACCACGCCGGCCAGATCCGTGACGGTGATGTTCTCGATCGGGAAGCCGAGGTCGACGATCAGGTCCAGGCACGCGAGCGCTGCGGCGCCGGCACCGGATACCACCAGCTTGCAGTGCTTGATGTCCTTGCCGACCACTTTCAGGCCGTTCAGGATCGCCGCGCCGACGATGATCGCGGTGCCGTGCTGGTCATCATGGAAGACCGGGATCTTCATGCGGTCGCGCAGCTTGCGCTCGATATAGAAGCACTCGGGCGCCTTGATGTCTTCCAGGTTCACGCCGCCGAAAGTGGGCTCGAGCGCGGCGATGATGTCGCACAGCTTGTCGGGATCGGTCTCGTTGACTTCGATGTCGAACACATCGATGCCGGCGAACTTCTTGAACAGCACGCCCTTGCCTTCCATCACCGGCTTCGCGGCCAGCGGGCCGATGTTGCCGAGGCCGAGCACGGCGGTGCCGTTGGTGATCACGGCGACCAGGTTGCCGCGCGCGGTGTAGCGGAACGCATTCGACGGCTCGGCCGCAATCTCTTCGCAAGCTGCAGCGACGCCCGGTGAGTACGCAAGGGCGAGGTCGCGCTGGTTGGTCAGCTGCTTGGTCGGCGTGACGCTGATCTTGCCGGGGTTGGGAAATTCGTGATACTCGAGCGCGGCCTGGCGGAATTGCTGGCGCAGTTCTTTTTGTGCGTTATCGGAATCCATGCTGGGAGGCGGCCGTTCGAAGCCAGGCTGCACGCGACAGGCTGTACTTCTCGGCATAGAGACTGTGGAAGAAGGCCCCGATTCTATCAGACCACCCCGTCGCCGATTGGCTGCCGGCCGCGCAAAACTACCGTGTGCCGGATGCAAAAGCGGCAGCCTGCGCGACGCCGCACCCGACCGGTGGCGATACCCGGTCCGAGCCACGGACAGCCGCGCATGCAGGCGCACGTGCAGCCGCGCGTGCAGCAACATTCATCGCAGCCGACGCTACCGCAGAAGCGGGCCGGCAGCGCTTCGGTAGAATCTGTCTCACGATGAACGAGTTCGAACTGATCGCGCAGTACTTCATGCGCCCCACGCCCGCCGGTGCGCCGCTGCGACTGGGCGTCGGCGACGATTGCGCGCTGCTCGATGTGCCGGCCGGCGACACGCTGGCGATCTCGACCGACATGCTGGTCGAGGGACGGCACTTCTTCGAAGGCACGGATCCCGAGGCGCTGGGCCACAAGGCGCTCGCGGTCAATCTGTCGGACCTGGCCGCGATGGGTGCCACGCCGCTCGGCTTTTCGCTCGCGCTGGCGCTGCCGGCAGCCGATGCCGGCTGGCTGGAAGGCTTTGCACACGGACTGTTCGGGCTGGCTGACGCGCATTGCCTGCCACTGATCGGCGGCGACACCACCCGTGGCCCGCTGAACATCTGCATCACCATTTACGGCAGCCTGCCGGCGCAGGCAGCATTGCGGCGCGATGCCGCCTGCGCGGGCGACGAGATCTGGGTCTCGGGCACGCTGGGCGACGCCAGACTGGCGCTGGAGGCGCTGCAGGGCAAGCGGCTGCTGGACCGGACGCTGCTGCGGCCGGCATCGACACGCTTGCACCGGCCCGAGCCACGGGTTGCGCTGGGCGTCGCGCTGCGCGGCCTCGCGCATGCGGCGGTCGATGTATCGGACGGGCTGATGGGGGACCTCGCGCACATCCTTGCGCGCAGCGGCGTCGGCGCCGTCATCGATGCAGATGCACTGCCCTGCGGCGAGGCATTGTCCGCACAGGACGGCGCCCTGCGCCGCGAATTCGCGCTCAATGGCGGCGACGACTATGAACTCTGCTTCACCGCTGCGCCGGATCAGGCCGGGGCCGTGCAGGCGGCCGCGCAGGCGGCGGGTGTGCGCGTGACCCGCATCGGGCACATCGTCGGTACACCGGGATTGCAAGTCACCGATGGCGCCGGCCAGCCGCTGGCGATTGCGGCGCACGGATTCGACCATTTCGGATGACACGACGAATGACGCAAACAATGACTCGACGGATCACACCATGAGCGACGCGATGAGCGGCAGTACGCCTGACAACAAGACCGAAAAGCAGCCCGACATGACGCCGGACATTGCACCCAACCTGGCCCCGGACATGACCGCTGACTCGCCGCCGCGCGCGATCCTTCGCCCGCGCGCGAGCTTCATGCTTGCGCATCCGGCCCATTTCCTTGCGCTGGGCTTTGGCAGCGGGCTGTCGCGCATCATGCCGGGCACGGTCGGCACCCTGTTCGGCTGGCTCTGCTTCCATGCACTGTCGGTGCGCTGGCCCTTGCAGTTCACGCCGACGCTGTGGGCGCTGCTGATCGTGGTCGGCTTTGTGATCGGTGTCTGGGCGTGCGACAAGACCGGCCGCGCGCTGGGCGTGCCCGACCATGGCGCGATGGTGTGGGACGAGATCGTCGCGATCTGGCTGGTGCTGCTGCTGGTAACGCCAACCAGTTTCAGCGGAGAACTGGTGGCAGTGGTGCTGTTCCGCGTTTTCGACATCACCAAGCCGCCACCGATCCGGCAGATCGAGCGCCGCTTCAAGGGCGGCTTCGGCGTGATGGTCGATGACATCATCGCCGCGTTTTTCACGCTGCTGGTACTTGCTTTGTGGCGCTACCTGTGAAAACCTGAATGCTCACAACGAGACGTTTCAGGAGACTGGCATGGAGACGATGGCAGATACCTTGCAGGAACTTGCGGAAGAAGTCGGTCGTGCACTGCAAAAGAAACGCTGGCTGCTGGCGACAGCCGAATCCGTGACCGGCGGTGGGATCTCGCAGGCGATCACGGATGTTTCCGGCTCGTCGGAATGGTTCGACTGCGGTTTCGTCACTTACTCGAATTCATCGAAGACCGAGTTTCTCGACGTGCCCGCCGCGCTGATCGCGCAGTTCGGCGCCGTCAGCGAAGAAGTCGCCGGCGCGATGGCGACCGGCGCGCTCGCGAATACGGATGCACATATCACGCTGTCCACCACCGGCATCGCCGGACCGACGGGCGCCGTGCCCGGCAAGCCGGTCGGCACCGTGTGCTTTGGCTGGGCGCATGGCGCGGTGGTGCATACCGAACGCCATGTATTCAGCGGCGATCGTCATGCAGTGCGCATGCAGACTGCCGAACACGCACTGAAGGGTCTGCTGAGGTTCATCGAGCGTTTCTGAAGCGGTTGATCGCGTCGCGCGTCTCGCGCGCGACTCGCGCTGCGGCCTGCGCGTAGTCTTCATCGCCTTGCGGCTTTGCATACAGGATCGCGCGCGATGAATTGATCATCATGCCGCCGCCATTCACGGTCTGACCCGCCTGCACGGTGGCTTCGATGTCGCCACCCTGCGCGCCGATGCCCGGCACCAGCAGCGGCATGTCGCCGACGATGGCGCGCACCTCGGCAATCTCTCTCGGGAAGGTCGCGCCGACCACCAGCCCGCACTGACCGTTGCGATTCCATTGGTCGGATACCAGCCGCGCCACGTGCTGGTACAAGGGCTTGCCATCGACATTCAGGAATTGCAGGTCCGAACCGCCCGGATTGGAGGTGCGGCACAGCACGATCACGCCGCGGTCCCGCCATTCGAGATAGGGCTCGACCGAATCGAAACCCATGTAGGGGTTCACGGTGACGGCGTCCGCACGATAGCGCTCATACGCTTCGCGCGCATATTGCTCAGCGGTGGCGCCGATGTCGCCGCGCTTCGCATCCAGCACGACAGGAATATGCGGATAACGCTCGCGCAGGTAGTCGCAGATCGCCTGCAGCTGGTCTTCGGCGGCGAGCGACGCGAAATAGGCGATCTGCGGCTTGAAGGCACATGCGACATCGGCAGTGGCATCGATGATGGCCTTGCAGAAGGCGACGATGCTGTCCGGCTTGCCCTGCAGCGCAGGCGGGAATTTCGCGGGGTCCGGATCCAGCCCGACGCACAGCAGGGAATCATTGCGGGCGATGGCCGCGTTCAGTCGCTCGATGAAGTTCACGCAAGTTCCGGTTCTGGACACACAATGCCATCATTGTACCTGCCGTGGTATCTTGCGCCCCTCATCCTGAATCACGCCAGCTGCGGCCGCGCGACGCTTGCGGCGCTTACCACCTGCACTCACCATCATGACCCACCTGAACCGCCGGGACCTGATCCTGCTGTCATTGCTGATCCTGTCCTGGGGCGTGAACTGGCCCGTGATGAAGCTGGGCGTGCGCGATTTCCCGCCGATGAGCTTCCGCGTGCTGAGCATGATCGGCGGCATTGCGGTGATCTGGCTGGCCGCGCGCCTGCAGCGCGAACCGCTTGCGATCCCGCCGGGCAAGCTGGGCACCGTGATCCGGCTTGCGATTCCGAACATGCTGATCTGGCATTCGATGGTGATCATCGGCGTGAAGCTGCTGTCCTCCGGCCGCGCGGCGATCCTCGGCTACACGATGCCGATGTGGGCCGCGTTGTCGGGGCTGCTGTTCTTCGGTGACCGCCTCGATCGCAAGGGCCTGTTCGGCATTGCACTGGCAATGGTGGGTGCGGGCCTGCTGCTGTCGAGCGAGTTCTCGCATATCTCTGGCCAGCCGGTGGGCACGGTGTTCGTGCTGATTGCGGCAGCCGGCTGGGGCTTTGGCACGGTACTGATGAAGCGCACGCAGCTCGACATGCCGACGATTTCACTGACGCTGTGGATGCTGAGCTTCACCACGCTGGCGATGGCGGTACTGGCCTATGTGTTCGAGCGCGATCAGTGGCACTGGCCGAGCGCGGTCAGCTGGGCTGCCATTATCTACAACGCGGCGATCATTTTCGGCTTCGCACACGTGGTCTGGTTCCGGCTCGCACGCACCTTGCCGCCGATTGCGTCCAGCCTGTCGGTGATGTTCATTCCCGTGATCGGCACGTTCTCGGGTGCGTGGGTGCTGGGCGAGACGCCGCAGTGGCAGGACTACGTTGCAATGATCGCGATCCTCGGCGCGATGTCGACGGTGCTGTTCAAGCCGCGCGTCGGCAACACGCCGGACGACGAGCGTCCGTCATCTCAGTAATTCGCATACACCCAATCCAGCAACACATCGAAGCTCGCACGCGCATTGTTCGCGTTTGCATGATTGATCAGGCAAACCACGATCACGCGCCGGCCCGAACGCGCGCTGACATAGCCGGCAATGCTGGCGACGCCGGCCAGGCTGCCCGTCTTGATATGCGCACGGCCGCGCACCGGCGACGCTGCCTGGCGCCGTGCCAGGGTGCCATCGACGCCAGCCACCGGCAGTGACGCGAGCAGTTCCGGCATCGTCGGCTGCTGCCATGCGTGCTGCAGTACGGCCGCCAGCGTTGCGGCGGGCAGGCGCTCTGCGCGTGACAGCCCGGAGCCGTTGTCGATCACCACGCCGCCGGTCGGCAAGCCGTTCTCTGCCATCCATGACAACACACGCGCCGAAGCGGCGGTGGCAGTCGCCGGTTCGCCGCCACGCTGCGCGACCAGGCTCAGCATCAGGTTGCGGGACATCACGTTGTTACTTTGCTTGTTGATGTCAGCCAGCACCTGCGCCAGCGGCCGCGAGGGCCAGGCCAGCAGTTCGCGGCTATCTGCCGGCACGCGTGCAGCGCGCACCTGACCGCTGAGGCTGCCACCCAGCTCTTGCCACAGTGCGCGAAACACCGCATCGACGTACTGCACCGCGTCCAGCGTGTGCAGATGGAAGGTCAGCTCGCGTTCGCCGCAAGCGGCCGGATACGCCCCCGCAAAATGCAAGCCCTGCGCCGACAGCCGGGGCTGCAATTGCTCACGCACATGCTGACAAGGCTGGTCGGACAGCGCAGCAGGCGTAATGCTGAAGCCTGCCAGCGGTGGTTCGCTGATGATCTGCACCTGTGCGCCTGCAGCGCCAAGAGCGTCGGAGGTGTCCGAGGCGTCGGAGGTGTTTGAAATGTCTGAGGTATTCGAGAGCCTGAATCGCACGGTCAGCGCATGCGCATCGAGCAGCAAGGCATCCGGCAGCGCGTTGTACGCGCGTGAGGGCTGGCCGTCAAACGCGGCTGCATCCTGCATCTGCGGCTGGAACAGGCTGCGGTCGAGCAGCAGGTCGCCACGGATCTCGCGCACGCCCTGCTGCCGCAGCATGCGCAACAGACGGCCAAGGTCTTCATGCGCGAAGCGCGGATCGCCACTGCCCTCGATGATCAGGTCGCCATACAGCACATCGCCCTGCAGCGCACCAGTCATATGCACGCGCGTGATCCAGCGGTAATCCGGCCCCAGCAACTGCAACGCAGCCGCGCTGGTGAGCAGCTTCATCACCGATGCCGGCTGAAACGCTTGCTGCGCATTGTGCGTGATGACCTGTGCAGTGCCGCCCTCCACGCTCTGCACCACCAGCGCAACAGACGACGGTGCGATGCCGTGCTGCTGCAATGCATCGGCAAACGGGGCAGGCAAGGCGGTGTCCGCCGTGCGCAGCACGGTGCAGCCGCTCAAGATCATGGACGCGCACAGCACCACAACATGCAGCTGTGCTCGCGCGACCATTCTTGTGACAGCAGGGAAGGACATGGATGAGGTCAGGGTTGCTGGGGTTGTGATTGCGGGTTGTGATTGCGGCCGAGTCCAACGCAAGTGCGATAGCTGCGAAAGCATCAGACTGCATCGGATTTCGCTTCAGCAAAGACGGCATCGATTATCCCATGCAAGGCCCGGCGATTTGACGCGCGGCGCGGCTGTGCGTAGGCTGGCGCGATGAACTCCGATCCTTCTTCATCCCCCGGCCTGCCATCATCCACTGCAGCCCGCGCTCTGCCGTATATCGACGCCGATACCGTGAACGCCTGCCTGCCCTACCCGGCGCTGATCGATGCGCTGCGCGAGGGCTTTGCGATGACCGCCAGTGCGCCGCGGCGGCATGTGCATCATCCGTCACCCGATACGACGCTGTTGCTGATGCCGGCCTGGCAAGAGCGCCATCTCGGCGTAAAGCTGGTCAATGTCGTGCCGCAAAACCGGCAACGCGGGCAGCGTACCGTGCAGGCGCTGTTCGTGTTGATGGACACCGCGACCGGCGCGCCGCTGGCGATCATGGATGGCGATGCACTGACCGTGCGCCGCACCGCGGCGGTGTCGGCACTGGCGTCTCGCTGGCTGTCGCGTACCGACAGCCGTCACCTGCTGCTGGTCGGCACCGGCCACCTGGCACCGGAGATGGCGATCGCGCATTGCCACGCGCGTGCGATTACGCAAGTGACGGTCTGGGGACGTGATGCAGCGCGCGCCCAGTCGACTGCCGATCAACTCCGCACGCGTGGTCTCGACCAGACGGTGAAAATTGATGTCGCCATGCAGTTCGACGCCGCCTGCGCAGCGGCCGACATCATTTGTTGTGCCACCACCAGCACGCAGCCACTGGTGCATGCCGCGCAAGTGAAACCGGGCACGCATGTGGATCTGGTTGGCGGCTTCCGGCCCGACATGCGTGAAGGCGATGATGCGCTGATTACGTCCGCTTCGCTGTTCGTCGACACGATGGAGGGTGCGCTGGCCGAGGCCGGCGATCTGGTGCAGCCGATGCTGGCCGGGCTGATCTCCCCCTCGACCGTGCGCGCAGACTTGTCGGCGCTGGCGCGCGCCGAGCATGCGGGCCGGCAGCATGCAAGCGAGATTACGGTTTTCAAGTCGGTCGGCACCGCATTGAGCGACTTGTGCGCCGCCGAACTCGCATGGCAGCTGCATAGGTCAGCGCCTGTTGCGGGTCAGCGCTGATCGCAGCTTACGGGTAATCGACCGGCCGCAGGTTGTCGGGCAGCGGGATGAATTCGGTTTCCTGCGGCACCGGCGCAAAGCGCTGCGCGAGCCAGTCGCGCTTGGCCTGTTCGATGCGCTCCGCACTGCTGGACACGAAATTCCACGCCAGATGGCGCGGCCCGTCCATCGGCTCGCCCCCGAGCAGCATCACGATGGCGCCATCCGCTCCGGCCTTCAGGTCGAGCACCCCGCCCCTGCGCGTGACCAGCAGTTGTCCGGCAGCGTGAACGCCATCGGCGCCGAGGTCGAGTGTGCCGCTGACGATGTACAGCGCCTGCTCGTCGTATTCAGCGGGCATCGTGACGCGCGCGCCGGGCGCAAGCCGCACTTCCATATAGAACAAGGGCGAGCGAGTCGGCAGCGACGACTGCAGCCCGAGGAAACGGCCGGCGACCAGCACCGCGCGCACGCCCTCGCCTTCCATCACCGGCAAGTCGGCCGCCTTCAGGTGCGTGAAATCCGGTTCGCATTCTTCATCCGCCTTCGGCAGCGCGACCCAGCACTGCAGCCCGTACAGCGATGACGCCTGCGCGCGCTGCACGTCGTCGCTGCGCTCGGAATGCACGATGCCGCGCCCGGCCGTCATCCAGTTGACCTCGCCGGCGCGGATCGCCTGCACGCTGCCCAGGCTGTCGCGGTGCAGGATTTCCCCCCGCAGCAGCCAGGTGACGGTCGCCAGCCCGATGTGCGGATGCGGACGCACGTCCAGCCCGACGCCGGGCTTCAGTTCGGCCGGTCCCATCTGGTCCAGAAAGACGAAAGGACCGACCATGCGCCGCTCGACGGCCGGCAATGCGCGCCGCACCTCGAAGCCGTCGCCAAGGTCGCGGGTGCGCGGAATGATGAGGGTATCGATCAGGCTCATGGGTCGATGATAGCCGCAGCCAGCGGCCGATGGTCGCGCGCCTGCAGCGCGTCGATCGGGCGCTGATGATTATCAAACTGAAAATTCTCAGCCTCTGGTGCCCGCTGAAATCCAGGCTTGATCAACGAAAGGCCCGGAGCGCAAGCGCAAGGCGCTTGAAAAAGCCGGGGGGCATCCCTATACTTCTGGCACTCGTTGGTGGAGAGTGCTAACAGCGCCGCCGACAACGGTTTCCAAGCCACGGCCGTGGCGCCGGCAAAACCCGGCACCTCAGCCGGACCCATTAGACAAACCACTGTTTTTTAAGGAGTTTTTATGAAGCTTCGTCCTTTGCACGACCGTATCGTCGTCAAGCGCCTCGAAAAGGAAACCAAGACCGCCTCGGGCATCGTGCTGCCGGATGCGGCGACCGAGAAGCCGGAACAGGGTGAAGTGCTGGCCGTCGGCAACGGCAAGATCCTCGACGACGGCAAGACCCGCGCGCTGGACGTGAAAGTCGGCGACACCGTCATCTTCGGCAAGTACTCGGGCCAGACCGTGAAGGTCGATGGCGAAGAGCTGCTGGTGATGCGCGAAGACGACGTGATGGCGATCGTCGACAAGAAGTGACCCGGCGCGCCGACAGGCACGACGGGTCATCCTGACGAAGTCAGTATCCATCGCCGTGCCGCCGGCTAACAACGCCGTCATCCCGGCGAAAGCCGAAATCCAGCGGCGTTGTTCCCCAGAATTCAAATACACCTGAAGGAGTAATGAACATGGCAGCAAAAGACGTAGTGTTTGGCGACAGCGCGCGCGCCAAGATGGTCGAGGGCGTGAACATCCTCGCCAATGCAGTGAAAGTCACTCTGGGCCCGAAAGGCCGCAACGTCGTGCTCGAGCGTTCGTTCGGCGCGCCGACCGTCACCAAGGACGGTGTGTCGGTCGCGAAAGAGATCGAACTGAAAGACAAGCTGATGAACATGGGCGCGCAGATGGTGAAGGAAGTCGCGTCCAAGACCTCCGACAACGCCGGTGACGGCACCACCACCGCGACCGTGCTGGCCCAGGCCATCGTGCGCGAAGGCATGAAGTATGTGGCCGCCGGCATGAACCCGATGGACCTCAAGCGCGGCATCGACAAGGCCGTCGCAGCGACCGTCGAAGAGCTGAAGAAGATCGCCAAGCCCTGCACCACCTCGAAAGAGATCGCGCAGGTCGGCTCGATCTCGGCCAACTCGGACACCTCGATCGGCGAGCGCATCGCCGAGGCGATGGAAAAAGTCGGCAAGGAAGGCGTGATCACCGTTGAAGACGGCAAGTCGCTGAACGACGAGCTGGACATCGTCGAAGGCATGCAGTTCGACCGCGGCTACCTGTCGCCGTACTTCATCAACAACCCGGACAAGCAGGTTGCACTGCTGGACAACCCGTTCATCCTGCTGTGCGACAAGAAAATCTCGAACATCCGTGACCTGCTGCCGGTGCTCGAGCAAGTCGCGAAGGCTGGCCGTCCGCTGCTGATCATCGCCGAAGACATCGAAGGCGAAGCGCTGGCGACCCTGGTCGTCAACAACATCCGCGGCATCCTGAAGACCTGCGCCGTGAAGGCACCGGGCTTCGGCGACCGGCGCAAGGCGATGCTGGAAGACATCGCGATCCTGACCGGTGGCCAGGTGATCGCCGAGGAAGTCGGCCTGACGCTGGAAAAGGTCACGCTGAACGACCTGGGCCAGGCCAAACGCATCGAAGTGGGCAAGGAAAACACCACCGTGATCGACGGCGCAGGCCAGTCGGCAGCGATCGAAGCGCGCGTCAAGCAGATCCGCGTGCAGATCGAAGAAGCGACCTCGGACTATGACCGCGAGAAACTGCAGGAGCGCGTGGCCAAGCTGGCCGGCGGCGTGGCCGTGATCAAGGTTGGCGCTGCGACCGAAGTCGAAATGAAAGAGAAGAAGGCCCGCGTCGAAGATGCGCTGCACGCAACCCGTGCGGCCGTTGAAGAAGGCATCGTCGCCGGCGGCGGCGTGGCCCTGCTGCGCGCCCGCTCGAGCATCAACCTGAAAGGCGAGAACGCCGACCAGGAAGCCGGCATCAAGATTGTGCTGCGCGCGATCGAAGAGCCGCTGCGCATGATCGTCACCAACGCCGGTGAAGAGGCGTCGGTCGTCGTGAACAAGGTCCTGGAAGGCAAGGGCAACTTCGGCTACAACGCGGCCAACGGCACCTATGGCGACATGGTCGAGATGGGCGTGCTGGACCCGGCCAAGGTCACCCGTTCGGCGCTGCAGAACGCAGCCTCGATCGCCGGCCTGATGCTGACCACCGACTGCATGGTGTCCGAGCTGGTCGAAGACAAGCCGGCTGCTGGCGGCATGGGTGGCATGGGCGGTATGGGTGGCATGGGCGGCATGGACGGCATGATGTAATCGTCACCAGTCCAAGCTGTTCGAAAAAGCCCGCAGCGATGCGTAATGCCAGTCAGTTAAGCGCTGGTTGAGGCACGAAGGCAAGGGAAACGAGTCCACGCAGTTTGTGGGCTCGTTTTTTTATGTCTCTCCAGAACGCATTGTCGTTGTGCCACGAGATCACGCCG
>JACCDV010007336.1_pt1 | contig 59773 bp, 57 predicted proteins | sample 7446131 | NCBI WGS metagenome assembly JACCDV01 (sample SAMN15323448, study PRJNA562643) | freshwater metagenome | isolation source: river surface water | place: USA:Blue River Watershed | collected 2017-08-17
AAAGCATTGTCTTCTAAAAGAATCAAGGTAGAGCATGTCTTCGCCAGCCTTAAATCTTGGAGAATACTCAAACAACTTCATTTTTATAGCAGAAAAATCATTGATATGATCTTCCAAGGATTGGTTAATATTTATAATTTGAATCAATTGGTCAAATTAAATTAAATGAAGTAAAACCTCATTGACAATAACACAATTTTATTTTTAAATCATTGTGAAACAAGCTTTTAATATTTTTGATTTCTTTTATGATGATTATATTGAGTATCTTGCAAGAGCAAACCATATTGAATATGACTCATTTTATGATTATGAATGATAGCAAGCAATATGTATTCATAATAAAAATAGTGAGTTATTTTTATGCAATTTTTTTTGCTATTAAGTTTTTTTCGAAAATTTTAAATGCTATGAAGAATAAAGAAAAATTCATAACGGTTTTTATTTATATGAACTGGGCAATTCTTTTTTTAGCTTTACCAAATATCATTCAGACTTTATTGGAGACTGGTAATATGATTGAATACCAATGGTGGAATCATACATATGGCTTAAGACAGAGATAAAATTTCAGACAAATTAACACATTTTTTGATATATTTACTTGAATATTTTTTTAAATTGATTAATTTAATGAATATGATAATCAACAAAGTATGATTAAAAATTGTAACAACAATCTTCAAAAATCATTTTATGGTTGACAATTTTTAATATTTTTATAGACTTAGAAAAAAATGGAAAAATATGAAAAAAATAGAAAAAATAGGGCTGTTTATTTTATTGAATTTATTGATAACCAGTGCTCAAGCTCAAACAATTGCTGATGTTGTCAACACATTGATTCCTCAGGTTAAAAGTTATTTAAGTGTTTTAGAGATTGTGGCTTATATTGGTGGAATTGTCTTTGGCATGAAATGTGCTTTTACCTTAAAGGAAGTCAATGAAAGCAAAGGGCAAGTTAAACTATCAAAAGCTCTTTTTTATTTTGTTTGTGCAGGACTTCTGATTGCTTTGCCAACGTTCATCACAACAGGTATTGATTCATTGGGTTACAATCAAGCAGCGCAACAGCCGTTTAGGTATTGAATATCATATGATATGTATAAAAACAGCAAATTGCTGTTTTTATTTTATGGTGATTGACTTTATTGACTGATTATTATACCATTGCAAAATTATGATGAGGTAGATATGAATTTTGAACAAGATTTAATTTTAAGTGCTTCTAGAAAAAGCTGGAAAATGTCATCAACTCATGGTACAAAATTTGATAAATACTATGAAAAAAAACATAAAAGTACATGGGATAAAGTATGGAAAAGAGACAATAATACTTGTTTTTTTTGTCAATTTAAATCTTATGAATATCAAGAGATTCATCATCTAAATGATGATCATGATGATAACAGCATGGATAATCTTGTGACAATTTGTCCATTATGCCATCAATCATTTCATTTGGATACTGTATCAAATACCAATGGTGGTAAAATTATTTGGTTGCCTGAATTCTCACAACAAGAATTAAATTATATCAGTAGAGCTATTTTTATTGCAACAGATGAAGCAGAAGTCGCAGAAAAAGAAGGTCGTGAGGTATCAGCTTTTGCTAAAATTGCACGAATGATTGATACATCTTTATCTGAGAGGTCATTGGTTGTTGAACATCAATTCCAAGCAGGTGCTTCTGAGCCTTCCGTTTTTGCCAATGCTTTAATCAATATGAATCCTGCTCAATATGATAGAAGGTTTTCAACCTTAAGACCTTTTAAAATTTTGGCAACAAAATCCAGATTTTCGATTCAAACAAAATATTGGAGAGAAAACTTGTTTTCTGATATTCCTCCTGCTACTTGGGAAAAACTCATTATTACCGATCCTGTCGTGTAAAAAACTTTTTTTTGATGCTTATCTATTTACAAAGCATATAAAATTATTAAGAATCAACTATGACAGAAAAAAATGAATCTTTAATAGAAAAAAGTATCAATCAACCTCGTTTTGGTTGTGTGATGTTTGATTTAGTCGATGTAGATAATACCTTGAAGCCTATGCCCGGTTCAGGTTGGGCTTCTATTGAAGGAAAAAGTGCTTTTAGAATTAAAAATTTAGAAGATTTAAGCTCAGATATCAAGTGGTTAACCAATTTGAATCAACAAACTTTGTGGAAAACTGGAGTAGTTAGCCAAAGTAAATTAAAGCATTCTGCATATTTGAGAACAGATGTCGGTCAAATCATGAAAGAAATTGGTTTGAATCCTCCCAAGGTGCCTATTGCTACTGTTTGTGAAAAAATCTCTGAAATTTTTAATAAAGTTATGAAAATGGCTCAAGAGTTTTATGATATACAATCTTTTTCTCAAAAAGATTTGAACACAGAGGTGAGAGACTCAATCATTGAAAAAGACAATAATATTTCAGATTTTGTGGATGAAGCATTAACTCGCTCCTATCAGGATTTGGTAATTTGTGAAAAAAATATTAAAGATTTACCTTCTTTTATCACATTAAGAAGACCAAGATATTATCATGCTAAACAAATTTTGGAGACTGCTGTGCCGGTCTGGAATCAAGATTGGGATTTTGTTGCACCTGACGATATGCCTAAATCAAACGAGAAAAAGATAGAATTTTTAATGGCACAAAAAAGACCGTTTATTGCTAAAGTTCATATTCAGGAATTTGATTATCCTACACAAATATCGATTGATTTATCCAAATTATTGAATTTGGGTGAAGCAATTGGTGAAGGTGGTAAAACAAAAGATAGAAATTGGGTTTCTCAACCTGAATTACTGTATTTGAGTAAATTCGCTAAATTAACCATTGATGCGGCATTTATTGCCAAAGGATACCAATCTTTTGATGATAAAATAAATGTACCTTATTTGGGGGAATTATCAGATTTTTCATACAGTCTAGGTTTATTGTCCGAAGTATTATGGACTGGGTTGGCTGCTCGCTCATTAAATCCCAAAACAAAAGGAAGATATTTGGTATCTCCTAGAGCCTGTTGGTTAAAGGCAGCAGATAGATTCATGACATTGACATCAGCTATGATGATGGCCTCTGCTGGATTTAAAGTTATTTCATATGCTTATGGTGCAGTCACAGTAGCTGTTGAAGATCATCATATCTCTAAATTAATTGAAATTGCTCCACATGCTGGATTAAATGTACCTCAATATATCATTGAAAAACATAGAGAATTGATTTTTATGTCATGATTGTGAATAAAAAATTATAACCTATGTGTAAAATGCTGAAATTGAGAATTTTATTGATTTTTCAGGTTTTTTCCCAAAGCCTAATCATAAAATAAATAAAAATTCAATGTATTGACTTTTTATTTCTAATAACATAACATTTCAATAATTTTGTTTGAGGATTTTATGTTAAAACCATTGGTAAATACAATTGATAGTTTTGTGACTTGGTTGAATATTTTTAATAAAAAAGAGCTTGCTGAATATATTGACATAGAAGCTATGCATGATGATAAGACACTCATCATGAAAGATGGTAGTCTTGTGTCTTTGTTTGAAATTGATGGTTATCGTTATATATTGACCAAAGAAGATCTCATCAAAATGGTGAACACCATGACTTCAAAATTGAAGAAGTACTTCAAAGATGAAACTCATATGATGCAATTTGTTTTTACATCAGATATCTTGAATGCTCAAGAAGAAGCAATTTTATCATCAGAAGAATATCAGAAATATAATCAAGAAATTGGATTAAATCTCGATGAAATAATTGAGGAAAGAAACAAAATTTTGGCATCTAAAACCAATCATGAAAAAACTTATATTGCTCTTTATTCAAGAATTACGAGCTATCATAATATTAATGGCTTTTATGAAAACCACATTGAATTTTTAAATGATTTTGAAGAAATTACCAACAGTCTTAAATTAAGTGTAATACCAGTTGATGTATATGAAATGACTAAGGTCATCAAAAGAGGTTTAACCACTAATATTGAGTCTGATTTTAAACCACTTTTTATTGGTGATAAAATTTCTTCAGAAGGTAAAAAACACATGAAAAACACCAAAGACTGGGATATCATGTCTGTTTCATTGAATCAACAATTATCAGATTATCCAGTCAATGTTGTTAACAATAAAATTGTGCAAATGGGAAATAAAATATTTGGTTCTGTCATCATGGATGTATTTCCAAAAAATATTTTGACATTTGCTGAATTGCAGGGCAATCTCAAAGAAAAAATTCCTTTCAGGCTTTCGCTAACCATATCTGGTGGAAACAATCTCAATGAAATTGGCAAGAAAAGTATTTATTCTTTACTGCCATTTGTAGAGTATCATAAACTTGTTCAAGAATCTTTACCAAAAATTAGAGAGCAATTGGTTGATATGTATGATGTTAACGTGAAGGTAAGACTTTGTGCTTCTTCTTGGATGTTTGAAAAAGAAGAAAAAGAATTGGAAAAAAACATGATTGTTTTGGGCAGAGCCTTGCAACAATGGGGACAATCTTTGGTCAATGAGGTCAACAGAGAGCCAGTAGCTGGAGTCATTTCATCGAATATTGCAACCACTTATAACAGTGTTGCTCCTACCTCTATGTTATCCTTATCGGGTGCTTTATTCATGTCTCCTATTACAAGACCCGCTACACCTTATAAGACTGGAAATTTCAACTTTATTTCTCCAGATAGCAAGACAATTCCATATCAATATGATATGAGCCAAGAATATAAAAATATTGCTATTTTGGGTCAACATCAAAGTGGTAAATCTCTATTGCTCAATCAATTGAATTTGGCATATCTCACAACACCAACCATTGGATATATGCCTAAATTAAAAAGTATTGATATCAGTATGTCTAATGTTGGATTGATTGACTTCTTAAAACGTTTTTCAAAAGAGGATTTATCAAAAAAAATCAATTATTATAAAATTAGTCATGATTCATTTTTTTCTATCAATATTTTTGATCTACCAATGGGTTGCAAAACTCCATTCCAAAGAAAAAAAGATTTTTTAATCAATTATTTCGATAATATGATCTATGATGCCTCTTTAATGAAGCCAAAAGATAGGGAAACTTTAAGTGATAACTTTGATTTAATTAAGGATATTATTTCTATATCAAGAGAAAAGCAACTGAAAGACTGGTCTATTGATAATTCTATTCAATTCATTTACTGGTTATATTTCTTGCATCAATATTGGAAAGAGGGAAAAATAAAAAGCTTTATTTTTGATGGAACTTTTACGAAAGAAGAATTGCAAGAGTTTTTGAATATCATTAAAAATGAAGAAATCATTAAAAATATTCAAAAAAAATATCCTAAAAATACTTTCATGATAGAAATGCCTCAAGCAATCAATGAATTATTTGTCATTTATCAAAATAAATTGAATATGATATCTGAATTGATTGATCTATTGTATAAAGAAAAAATAAATAATCCTACAAAATATAAAAAAGGTCTTGTGAATTTTGATCATGATATCAATATTCAAAATGAAACGTCTTGGAGTAGTGTTGTTCATCATTTGTATGAAAAAAATAAGATTCAAGAAGCTCATATGGCAAGTACATATACGTATCCTACAATGGTAGATTTATATCATTTAATCAATAAGCAAGAAATGATTCAATATATAGAAAAGAAATATCAAAATTCTTTCTTGTTAAATTACTTAGCTGAAATGATTAAAACAATTAATCAAGAAAAAACAATCATCAGTGGCTATACAAGTCTCTATATTGCTAATGATATTGTCTCAGCTTTTGATATGAGTGAGCATTTTAAAACAGGTAACTTAATCGATGAGAAAAAATTCTCGGCTGTTTATCTCGCTTATTCTCAATTTCTACAGTCAGATATTTATACATTACAGGAATTAAAAGAATCAGGTTTACCTAATCAATATCATTCTTATTATCAAGAAAAAATTGATGTCATGATGGAAGAAGAAAAAAGATTCTGTTTTGATGATTTACATATGGCTTTTAGAAATACTCATGTCAAAGAACAGATTTGTAAAAATATGGATAATCTTGAGAAATTTAATGGTCATTTTATTTATTCATTGAATGAACCTAAGTATTTGAATGATATTTTAGTTAAAAAATTGATTCATTTATTTGTAACAGATCATGTCAAAAGAAATGAACTTTTCTTCTTTGACAAATATTTTAAACTCAATGATGAAGTGGAAAAATTCTATTTGGTGAATAAAGTATATCCGTATTCTAACGGCAGAAGCGGCTCTATTTTATGTAAGAGTTTTCATAATAAACGAAATTATATCACCATGATTGCTAATCATTTGGGTCCAGTTGAAAAATGGTATATTTCTCCAAGTGTAAATGATTTCATGATTAAGTATAATCTAGCTAATAATATTGGTATGCAAAGAACAATAGCATTATTATCCAAATATTACCCTGATGGTATGGATAAAATCATTGAGCAAAGAAAAGAAGGATTGAAACATTCTGGTGTCTATGTCAAAGATAACAACGATATATATAATATTTTGATTAAAGAATTAACTGAAAAGAGTAAGAAAATATTTGGTTAAATTATCTCAATTAAAAAATATTCAATAAGTATTGATCATTGAATATTTTTATATTATTATGCTGAAATTATTAAATGAATGATATAATCAAGATTGAAGGATAAATATGTTAAATAAATTAGTAGCTGGAATAGATACAATGATCATCAATTTGGGTCAAATGCTGAATCAAAATTTAGCTGATTATTCTGATTTAGAAACTGTTCATAGCCAATATAATATTGTGACTAAAGATGGCTCTTTGATGACTTTAATTAGAATAGATGGATATAGAAACCTGATTAATGATCAATCCTATTATGAAAGAATTTCTTCTGAATTATCTGCTGGTCTTGATATATTTTTGACAAAGCCAGGACATCAAGTGCAAATTTGGTTTGCCGTCGATCCTCAAAGAAGTGAAACGATGGTTAAAAAAGCCTTGAATCCCTCTTATGAAACTGCTCGTAAATTGAACATGGATATTTATGAAATTTTAGATGAGCGTGTTAAAAATATATCAAGTATGGCAAACTATGAAGAATCATTTCTGGTTTTGTGGACTAAGCCTTCTGCCTTGGTTAAAAGTGATGCAAAACAAGAATCTGCTAGAAAGAAAAAAGCTTATATATCACAAAGAGCCAAGCCCAGTTTAAGACAAGATGTTTTGGCGGGCAATGAAGTCTTGGTGAATACTCATAATTCGTTTGTCAATAAAATTGAAGAGATTATATCTCGTGTGGGTATTGCCTCTCAAAAATATAATGTGGTTGATGCTTTACGAACCATTAGAATGTCGATTGATTTTAATTTTACATCTGAAGATTGGCAACCATTTCTTCCAGGTGATACTATTGCTCCACAAATCAGAAGAGAATTGCATAAAACTGAGCAATGGGATTTGGTTTGGCCTAAATTAAGTTGGCAGTTGACCCCAAGAGATGCTAATATTTTAACCGAAAAAACAGTGCAAATTGGTGACACTTTGTTTGCTCCTGGTTATGTTGATGTATTTGCAAAAGACTTAAAGTCATTTGCACATTTGTTTGGCTCTTTAGGCGGAAAATTTCCTTGGCGAGTTTCATTCTTATTAGAAAGTGGTGGTCTACAAGGATTGGCAACGAAAAAAACTTTTGCTTCTGTCCTTGGTTTTATTTCCAATAACAATAGATTAATTAATACAGGCATTCAATTACTGGAAGAAATGCAAAATAATCATGCACAAACTGTGGTCAAAATTAGAGTGGCATTTGCAACTTGGGGACCAATTCATAAAAAAGAACAAGTAGAAAGACAATTATCAGAGCTTGTGCGTGCTTTCGAGGGTTGGGGTACATGTGAGGTTTCAGAGATAACAGGAGATCCAGTCAGTGGGGTGGTATCAAGCGCCATTGGATTTACTTCAAAGAGCGTTGCCACAACAACTGCTGCGCCATTACAAGCAGCCACTTTCATGTTACCATTATCAAGACCATGCTCTGCATGGAATGAAGGGGCTGTTCCATTTTTATCACCTGATTATAAATTGATGCCATATCAACCAGGGTCCAGTAAACAAACCACTTGGATTAACTTGATTTTTGCTAAGCCAGGATCAGGTAAATCTGTTTTAATGAACGTCACTAATCTTGCATTATGTCTTGCTCCAGGTATTGACCGCTTACCACGAATTGGTATTGTTGATATTGGTCCATCATCTAGTGGATTGATTTCTTTGATTAAAGAGTCTCTTCCTTTGAATAAAAGACATTTGGTGCAATATTATCGCCTACGAATGACTGATGAATTCTGTGTGAATCCTTTTGATACACAATTGGGTTGTCGTTTTCCAACGGCTGAAGAATCTGCTTTCTTGGCTAACTTTATTCTTTTATTGGTTACAGACCCTAACAGTGATAAACCTGAAGAAGGTATGTCAGGTTTGGCAAATGCAATTGTGACAGACATGTTTTATAAAACATCTGAAAAAGGAAACCCTAAGAGATACGATAGAGGTGTTGATAAAGCAGTAGATGATGCTATTTATCGCTTAGGTCTTTATGTAGATAATAAAACAACATGGTGGGAAGTTGTTGATGAGTTGTTCAAAGCAGGATATATCCATGAAGCATCAATGGCACAAAGACATGCTGTTCCCTTGCTTGCAGATGCGACAACTTCTGCACAAGATGAAAAAATCAAAGATATTTACGGTGATGTTAAAACAGGCACAGGTGAATCTCTGATTAAATATTTTTCAAGATCAGTGACTGATGCATTGAATTTGTATAAAATTCTTGCAAGACCTACTGTATTTGATTTGGGTGAAGCAAGAGTTGTTTCTCTTGATTTGGACGAAGTTGCTAAATCTGGTGGTGTTCAAGCAGAACGTCAAACCTCTGTCATGTATCTTCTTGCAAGATATATTTTAGGTAAAGATTTCAAAATGGGGCCAGATACCATCAATGAAATGCCATATCCTGGACATATTGATATTCCTCAGCATATTCCAGTGGCAAAATACAAAGAATATCACAAGAAAAGAATTGATGAAATCAAACAAGACTTTAAACGTCTTTGTTTTGATGAATTCCATCGTACTTCAAAATCTGAAATGGTTAGAAATCAAATCTTGGTTGATATGCGTGAAGGACGTAAATGGAACTTGGATGTCACTTTGTCTTCACAATCATTGAAAGACTTTGATGAAACCATGAAGAGCTTTGCAACCGCTGTCTTCATCATGGATGGTGGTACAGAAAAAGATATTGAAGAATTGATGGATACTTTCGGTATGGATGACCCCGCAGAAAAATTCTATCTTGCAAAACAAGTGAAAGGACCAAGAAATGGACGTGCAGGTATTTTCATGGCTAAATATAAAACCAATATTGGAGATTATACTCAGTTATTGAGTGCTCATATTGGAGCCATTGAAATGTGGGCATTATCTACAACCGCTGAAGATGCTGTGGTCAGAAACAAATTGTATGAAAAAATTGGTCCATCAAAAGCTCGAACCATTCTAGCAAGATATTATCCTAAAGGTATTAAATCTTATTTGGAGCAAAGAAAAAATAGCTTACAACATACTGGAACATTTGTGGATAATGAGGTTAACCTGTATGAACAAATTGTTGATGAAATCATTAAAAAAGCTGAAAAAGAAGGATTGGTATAATCTGATATAAAAAATGACTTAAAATGTCATTTTTTTATATGAGCACATCTTTGGCGATGATAACTTGACAGAATTACTATATTTCAATATTCTGTTTCGAAAAAGGGCATATATGAAAAATTCAATATTTTTCTTGATTAAATTGTGTATAGGGTTGTTATCAACGAGTGTCTTTGCGCAAACACAAAATATTGATGTAAAATTTACGCACAGTATTTATTTGGAGCAAAGAGCTGCTATATTAAAAGGTTTGGGTAAGCAAGCACAAACTGTGAATATCTCATGGTATAGTCCTTCTTATAAACATAAGGATGTGCAGGCGTTGATGATAAAAACATTACCATTATCTAATTATTTATCTCAAAAAACAGGTTATCTGACTTTAATAGAAAATAACAATAACCCGATGGTTGCGACTAAAAATATTGATTTTACTTGGACTAATATATTGGGGGCTCAAAGTCTTATTAAACAAGGTTGGATTCCTTTATTAAAAGAAGATATTGAAGATTATCCTGTCTTGGTTGGAAGCAATACACAAATTGTCAAAAGTTTCTCTGATTTAAAAAGAAAAAAAATTTTTGCATCTTCAGATATTAATAATCAATATTTCATGATGTATAGCTTGGTTAGAGATGGTGTATTATCTCAAGGTGAAGACTTTTCATATTTTCAAAGCGTAAAAATGTCAGAACAAGAATTACCAGAATTTATTGCCAAAAGAAGAGCAGATTTTATAGTCATGAATAAATCTGATGCAGAGAAATTAGTGATAAAGCATCCTGAATATAGAATTATTTATTTGGCTAAAAAATCAATTGGTAATATATTTCTTGCAAGTCCCAAAATGAATCTACAAAAAATGAATATATTTAAATCAGCAGTTCAAGGAGTTAATGATATTGATGATGTGAATATTTTGAATAATTTTGATTATCAAAAGGGGATTAAGCCTATTTATGATACAGATGTGATTTTGATCAATGATATTTTTTCTCTTTTAGGAAACTATAAAATTTTTTAAAAAATACTTGTTATTTTTCTGTCAATCTGTATAATTCACAAAAAACAAATTGACAAATATTTTTTTTATGTTATTCTGTTTTTTCTCAAAAAAGGGAGTTTATATGTTAGAAGACATCATGGCGTCAATCATTCAATCTATCATTGAGGGAGCAAAATCAATCAAGGATTTAGAAGATGCTTCAGGTTTCACGGAATCTGAAATGGTTAGACCCTTAAAAATGCTTATTGAAATTGGTATTGTCACTGAATCACAAAAAAATCTTGTATTAAATAAAAAATTGAAAGCTATCCAAGTTGCTAGATTGGCTCAATTAGGTCTTGATATCAATTTATTTGATAATGTATTTTCAGTCGATAAGAAAGAAAAGAAGCTGGCTTTAGATATTGCAAAACAAAGCGAAAAAATTGCACAATTGGATGTTTCAAAAAGAAAGCCATTGATTCAAAAGAGAGCTTATCTTGGTGTCATTAAGCCAGATGATATCACAGAAAATTTATTCATCATGTATGAAACAACCAATCAAATGCTCGTTGAGCATCTGGAAAAAATAGATGACCCTTACCTGAAAATGATTTTAGAATTACATCAACAGGCAGAAAGTGCATTACAGTCTCATCTGAAAAAATAATGAAATAATTGAGATATTTTTAAATAAACCGTTGGTTTATTTTTTATTGCTTCAATCTGAAAAAATGACAAATTATGATGATATTGATATGGTGAATCATAATGGTTATTGACTTTATTTAAATATTTTCATAAAAATGTTATCAACAATGTCATCTTCACCACGATATTATAATTTATAGGATTTTTATGGCAGAAACTACAAAAAGTAGCGTAAAAAAAACAAGAACTGGTTCAAAATCATCATCTGTGGTGGTCCTGAGTCAAAAGTTTTTTCAAACTTTGTTTCAACAGGCATCACTTATTTTTATGATGTCTATTGCCACAACAATTTGTTCCATTATTTTTTATTTATTTTTATCTAATAAGCCAGTTGAGCCTCAATATATTCCAATTGATGATTCAGGAAGGTTGTTTCAACCAAGTCCATTAAGTGAATGTAAAATGGAGTCTGAGGTCAAAAAATTCTTTATTGAAGCGATTAAAAAACTTTATCGTTATGATTATATTAATTACAACGATCAAGTGATGCAGGGAAGTTTTTATTTTACAGATCAAGGTTGGAATAATTATATAGAAGATTTGAGAAAACAAAAAACAATTGAAAATGTCAGAGAATCTCAAGCTATTGCATCAACCGATATCACATCGACTCCTTTAATTTTAAGAACATATCAAAAGAATAATGTTTGTACTGTTGAAATGCAAATTCCTGTCAATATTACTTATTGGGGAGCTAATTTACAGAATACATCAGGTGATTTATTTGCAAAAATAGTCAGAGAAAGTGTAGAAAAAAATCCTGAAGGTTTAGCTATTGATACTCTGATTTATATTGAAAAGAAAATAGGAGGTTAATATGTTTGGTTTAGGTAAAAAAACCCCTGAAAACGGTAAATCAAAGTCAAGAGAACATAAAGAAAAAAATAAGATCAAGGAATATTATTCAAATATCAATAATCTTTATAGCCCTGAATTACTCAAGGAAGAAAAAGAAGCTTTGGAGAATGTGTATGGAGAATTTTATCAGATTCAAGAAAAAACAGAAGAAGATTATTTATCCATTAAAAGAATTGAGATTTCTAGAAAATGGGCCACCAAGTTGATTAAGGCAGCTCTTATTTTCAATATTTTATCTATTCTTTGTTTTATATTGACTATTGTGATTGTTTTGAAAAAACCAGGGCCAGAATATTATGCAACAACCCCTTATGGTAAAGTTTATCATTTGGAAAAATTAAAAAAATAAGGATTTATTATGTTTAAAAATGTTTTATCAACGTTAGATCCTGTCAAAAAAGATGAGGTCATTGAAAAATTAGAAAAAGAAACCGCTATGCAAAAATATTGGTTTTATTTGGGCGGTGCAATAGTATTGATGTTGGCTACTATCCTTATCAGTGTGTTTACAATGTTAAAAAGTAAGGAAAATGCAGCACCACCTACACACATTGTGAATACTAAAGGTGAAATGGTTGATGTAGTCACATTGCCTTATCCCCATCAATCAATTGATTCAATCGTGCGTTGGACCCAAGAAGCAATCATGACCTCATACACATTTACTTTTTCTAATTTTGATCAAGAAGTTGAGCAAGCAGAATATTATTTTACTTCTGATGGTTATAAACAATACTTATCTGCTTTAGATGCTGGAAAATTCAGAGATGAAATAATTGGTAAAAGATTACTTGTTTCATTGGTGCCTATTCAAACACCAGTTTTAATGGGTGAACCATTATATTTTAATGATACAGAAATTTGGCAATTTGGATTTGTTTCAGTAATTTCATATTATGGGGGAAGAAATGTACCACCTGTAAAACAAAAAGTAATAGTAACAGTTGTAAGAGTACCATCTTATCAAAATCATAAAGGGTTATCAATTTCTGAATTTAATATTGTACCAATTTAATTTTATAAATTAATATTGACATTTCCACCACAATACATGTTATAATTCATTCAATAAGGATAAAAATGGATACAGAAAAAACAACGCGATTAGATAAAAAGAAAACAACAACAAAATCTCATATGATGATTTTGATGAGAAATCGTTTTTATTATGGATTATATAGAAATGCTACACTGGTTTTTATTGTTTCAGTGATGACCTTTTTAACTTCAGCTCTTTTTCTATATATGTTATCTAAAAAGCCCGTTGAACCACAATATATTGTGGTTCATGAAGACGGAAAACTGATGGAGTTAACTCCAATTACTCAATGTAAGTCGCAAGAAGAAGTTCAGAATTTTTTAATTAAAGGTCTGAATAAAATATATAAATATAGTCATATTAATTACAGTGATGAATTGATGTCAGCCAGTTATTATTTTACTGGAGAAGGTTGGGGAAATTTCTTAGAACAATTATCAAAATCAAATACCTTAGCGGCTGTCAAAGATAATAAGTGGATTGTTAGTCTAGAGATTACTGGCTCTCCTCAAATCTTGAAGCAATATGATGATGGAGAAAAATGTGTCACTGAAATAAAAGTGCCATTAAATGTACTTTTTATTGGTAAAGAAGGACAAACATTATCTGGTGATTTATTTGCAAGTATTATTAGACAATCTGTCATTAATAATCCAGAGGGTTTAGGTATTCAAACATTGGTGTTATTACAAAGAAAGCTTTAATATATCGTTTAATTTGGTAACAAATACTTGACAATTATAAAAAATTTATTCAAACTTTAAAAAATTAAAATGGTGATCATATGCAAAATAGAAAAAATCAGTTCATGAATAAGGTTGCAATCGCAGTGACAATGTTATCAATGCAGTGTGCTGTAACTCCAGTTCATGCGCAAGGACAAGGCACGATGGTGATGCCAGGACAAAATGCAAAACCTGCTCAAGCTGTTCCTCAGGCCAATCCATTTGGTGCAGTTCAAGCCGCTCCACAATTACAAAATAATCAGCAAGGTGTCAATTATGGGGGACAAAATAACTTGAATGCACAAACTCAATTGCAAGCTCAACCTGCTCAATTACCTTCTGGTCTTCCTGCTGATTATCAACAACAATTGCAAATGATGAATCCTAATGTTCAACAAATGAATCCCAATATGGATAAGGAAGTTGTTCCTGTCATGAATTTATTGAATACAGATGATAAAAAAATTAAGCAAGTAAAAAAAGATATTTACAATAAAGGTCGTGTTTTGAATGAAGAGCCTATTGGTGATCCTAATTCTGTCAATGATACCATTGTGGTTAATTTAGATCCTAAGGCAGTCCCACCTGTGATTCGTCTTTGGAAAAATAGAACAACCACATTAACTTTAACTGACATGACAGGTCAATCTTGGCCTATCGTCAATTATGACGGTCTTTCAGAAGAAGATTTCATTGTGAAGCGTCTTGATAATCCTGCACCAGACGGTTATGTTTTATCCATCACACCTAGAGGGCAACATGTCAGAGGAAACTTGCAATTGTTACTAAAAGGTTTGCCTAAGCCAATTAATCTTCAATTTGTTTCAGGTCAAAAGAAAGTTGATGGAGCTACAGAAGTACGAGTTAATGCAAGAGGCCCTAATACTCAAATGACTGCTATTGCATTACCTCAAGGTATTGACTCTGAATTGTTGAATGTCTTACAAGGTGTTGGCCCAGGTGGTACAAAAGCATTGAGTACTTCATCAAATGGTTTCCAAGCATGGTTATCAAGAGATGGTCAATCATTATATGTCAGAACAAGATATAAAATAATGGGACCAGCCTTTGAAAACTTTTCATCAAGTCCTGAAGGTATTCACGCTTATAAATTGCCAGCAACTCCAGTTATCACATATAAAACGGATAATGGTAAATTTGGTGAAGTGACTGTGAACGGTTTATAATTCAATAATTAAATAAATGAGGCATCTATTATGAGTATATCTAATAATTCTAGCAAAAGTCAAAAAAGCAAGTTAATCATGTATGCCACAGGTGGTATAGCTATTGTGATTGTCTTGGCAGCTTTTGGTTTATCTAAAAAGCATCAACCCCCACCAATTGCATCTGGTGCTAATTTAGGTGGTATACCCAATATTGAAGCGGCTCCTGGTGCTGCATCAAGTCCAGATTATGTCAAAAGTGCAATTAATCAAAATATCAAGGAAGGTACAGAAGCTTTGCAAAGTGGTAACACTTATACACCTCAACCTGTCAACTCAACTTTTGTCACAGGCTCTCCTCTAGATGCTGCTGAAAAAGATAAAGCTATGCAAGATGAAAAAAGAAAAGCAGATGAAGCTGTTGAGGAAGCAAAAAAACGTTTGGCTTTGGAAGAAGAATCTAAACAACAAATTTTTAACAAGTTGCCAAGTCAGCCTCCAGTTGTGACTGTATCTAACACAGTATCTGGTGTGACTGCACCAAAGAAAGACAAGAAATACACTGAAGATGATGCTGATTTGATTTCTGCTGTACTTGGTGTTACTAAAGCCAAGTTGCCTTCTTCTGAAACTGATTTCAGAGGTCAAACCCCTACTGCTGCGATTAATAATGCAACAGGTTCAAATGCAGTACAAGTCAATGGAACAACTCAAGTTGCACAAGAACAAAGACAAGCTTTTGCATCTGCTGGTACAATCTATAATGCTGTCTTAGAAACAGCCATTAATTCAGATGAACCCGGTCCTATTTTGGCAAAGATTGTTTCAGGTCCATTAAAAGGCTCTAGATTAATTGGCACCATGAGTGTTGTTGGTGAAAAAATTGTATTGGAATTCAAAACTGCTAAATTACCTAATAAAACGAATAGCATTGCTTTGAATGCAGTGGCAATTGATCCATCATCAGCAAGAACAGCTTTTGCATCAGATGTTGACCATCACTACATGTTGAAATATGGTGTTTTATTAGGTGCTGCATTCATATCTGGTTATTCTGACGCTTTAGCGCAACAAAATCAAACCGTTGTTACATCACCTAATGGTACAGTTGTGACTCAGACAGGTAGAAAAACTGCTGGTGAAATCAACAGAGAAGCATTGGGCTCAGTTGCTAAAGAATTTGCTCAAAATACAAGAAGTGAATTCGCAAACATCAAACCAACCATCAAAGTCAATTCAGGTGTTGCAATGGGCTTGTTATTGATGAGTGATTTATTCTTGGATTCACAAATATCACAATAAATAAAAGCTCGAAAGAGCTTTTATTTATGAATACTACTTTTGTTACAAAAAAATACTTTCAAAAAATTAATTTCATGTATATAATTAATAAAAATGAAAATAGATTTAAATTTGTCAATAAAAATACTTGATTTTAGTTTTTTTTATATTATCTAATTTTTAAGATTAATATTTCAAAAAACTATTGACAAATAGTTAAAATATGATTAGTTTATCATCGATAAAAAGGAATGAGCATGGCAAAGACAACGAAAAATACAGACGATAAAGAGTTAGAAGACTTGGAAGCGACTTTTGCAACCGATGACAGTCCAATGACTCAGTTTACTGAAGAAGGAACTGGAGAGGCTGAACCTTCTTCTCCAAAAGAAGAAACCAAGAAAAAATCATCTAATTTAATGATTTATGCCATTGGTGGCACATTGATTGCTGGTTTAATTGGTTATAAAGTTTTAGGAGCTATGAATGCAGTTGAAGAAACTCAGCCTGTTGTACAACAACAAGCGCAGCAACAACAAGACCCTAATCAGCTTGCTCAACAACAAGCGCCAGCGCCAGTGATTCCACCAGTTCAACAACAACCTGCTGTTGATCCAAATCTGAATACTAATCCTAATATTGCACAAAATCAAACACTAAATCAACCAATAAATCAATCACCATTAATCACAGGTGCTAATAATGGTGGAAACAGTATGATGCAGCCTCCAAGTGTTGATTTAAATGCAAGTCAGACTGCTCCAACAGTCGCACAAGCACCTAATTTGAATGCTACTGTTAATCCTCAATTGGGTCAAGGACAAAATCCAGGAGTGAGACAAAACCAAACAACTAATAGTGTTGCTGGAATTAATGAATTAAAAGATGCCTTCAATGCTCAAAATGCTGAATTTAAAACTGTTTTAACTGATGTGGGCAGTCATCTTGAAAAGATTGATGGTCAATTGGCTCAACAACAAGATGTTAATAAGGGTTTTGATAAGAGAATCACAGCTTTGGAAAAGGGTAAACCAAGAAGAGTTGCATCAGTGTCACAAGGTGGAACACGTTCAGCATCAAGTGGTCAATCTTCTAAAAAGCAAGGCTCTATTTTGATTGATAAATCTCAACAAGCGTCAAGAAGTAATTTTGAAATGAATGATGGAAGTGAAAAAATGCAAAGAGTTGCTTCCAGACAAGTCGAAGCAGAGCCTCAACCAAGATTGATGAATGATGGCTCTCAAAGAAAAGATGGTATGAGAGCAACAGCATCTTTACTTGAAGTTCATGCAATTTATTCAGGTCGTTTATGGATTAAAAATTCAGATAATACATTATCTACTTATGCTGTAGGCGAAACTTTACCAAATGGGGAAGTGATCCACAGAGTTGATAACGAGAAATTAGAAGTCACAACTAATCGTCGTACAATCAGAGCACAATAATTAAGTATTATTCATAAATAAAAAAGAGAAGATTTATCTTCTCTTTTTTTTAAAATAAAAATAGTGAATCAGAATATTTTTCTTGAATGGTATTTTTTTGAGATATATTAGATTGACAAATTTTTAAAAGTTGATATTTTATATAAATTATTAAAGGTAAAAATTATATGTTTAAAAAATGGATATATATTTCATTGGTGATGATGTTGGCATTACTGCCAGAAGTTTCTTTTGCTCAAACCAACATAGGCACGATGTTTGCTAACTTCAGAGTATCAGCACAAGCATTAATTACTTTGGTGCAAACAACCTCTTATGTCATTGGTGTAGCTCTTGTGATTGGTTCAGTCTATAAGCTATCTCAAATGTCTAACAGTCAAGGACAAATTACATTTAAGCAACCATTATTCATGTTTATATCTGGAATATCTATTTTTGCATTAACAGGTACTGTCAGTATTGCTTCACAATCTTTGGCAATGGGCACAGGACCAGGAGCCATTCTATTGCCAACAGGAGGAGGTATCAATGCAGCCACTGGACAAGCGATACAAGGTATCATGATTTTTATTAGATTGATTGGTTATATTGCTTTTATTAGAGGATTTTTATTGTTGAATCAATATGGTCAAGGAGGACAAGGTGGTCAAGGTGCATTAAGTAGAGCATTAACGCATATAGCGGGGGGAGCAGCCGCAATTAATATTCAAATTGCAGCTAAAATCTTGGTCAACACATTTGCTCCGGGATTACCTCTACCGTTTTAAAAAATAATTTCATTCTATAACAGCCTCTATATAAAGGCTGTTATTTTTTTATTTAAGATGATTGATTATATATAAAAATATTTATTATTTTGGTATTTCATGATGAAATGAACAAATATCTTTATATTTTACAGTCATTGATGATACAAAAATAAAATATTATTGATATATGGTTTAATCTTCACAGTATTGACTTATTTTTTAATTTTTTAAAAATATATGTAAAAAATAAAAAAAATGAAAATATATATTGACAAAAATAAAATATTTTATATATTAAGTTTATCTTTTTAGGAGTGTTTATGAAAATTGTTAAAAGTATTCTTGTTTTTGGTGGTTTAATGGGTATAGCAATCGGTTCAGCAATGGCTGCTACCACAACAGCTATTGTTCAAAACTTCATGTCTCAAGCTGGTGGTTGGACAGATGTTTTATCAACTGTTGCTTATATTGCTGGTATTGTATTTGGCATGAAAGCAGCTTTTAAATTGAAAGAGCATAACGAGAGTAAGGGGCAAATTCCTGTTTCTACCCCCATTACAATGTTTATTGTGGCCGGTCTTTTGATTGCACTTCCATCATTTTTGACAACCGCTGCTGATTCAGTCAACGGTGTTGGTGCTAGAAAAACTGGAATTAACACAGGTGCTTTAAGATCTGTTCAATAATTAAATGGAATGATATCGAGTATTAAAAAAACAGCCATAGGCTGTTTTTTTATTGATTTTAATACATAATTCTATGTTTCATATTGATGAAAATATATTTTTTTGATGATTTGATAAGTTGATTGTGCAAATTTTAATGTATTTGATGAATTTATTAGTATTTTTCAATAAAAATAGATGAAACATTTTTTTTGTCGATAAAAAACATTAAAATAAATTGACATTGTAAAAATTTTCCTTAAATTTGAATTAATAAATTCTACATGACGAGTAAAGTTTATTAATTCAAAACTTAAGGAGAAAATATGAGAGGATTAAAGAAACTAGGATTGGTATTTGCATTATTGACATTTGGTGCAAGTTCAGCAATGGCAGCAACAACTGCTGCAATGGTAACAAACTTTTTGGCACAATCAGGTGGTTGGTCTGATGTCTTGTCAGTCATTGCATATATTGCAGGTATTGGCTTTGGAATTAAAGCAGCTTTGAAATTGAAAGAGCATAACGAGAGTAAAGGTCAAGTGCCTATTTCTCAGCCTATCACCATGTTCATCGTGGCTGGTCTTTTGATTGCTTTACCAACATTCTTGACAACTGCTGCTGACTCTGTAAACGGTGTTGGTAATAGAAAAACCAATGCTACAACTGGTTCATTAAGAACAGTTCCTTGATCATCATTTGATGTTCAAAATAAAAGACTCTTTCGAGTCTTTTTTGTTTTTATATTCATCAAAAAAGAATAAATGATGAAAATTTTAATGTTTTGATTGATTGCTTTATTGAGCTTAAAAAAATATGTTGGTACAAAATACAGTGTTAAGTATGAAAAACTATTATAAATATTTGACCCCAATGATTCTATTTTTTATTCAGAGTTATTTATAGTCATGTTTATTTTATGTATGAGCGTGAGTACTTTTAAACCAAAAGTAACAGTTGTAGATTAAAATAATATCGTTAAACAATACATATGAATGTATTTTTGATATTCTTATTGCAATGGTTTTTATTTTTCTTATTTACCAACATTATTGAGAAGCATTGTTAATTTAGGATGTATATCAAAAATCAGAAAAAATTCTATAACTAATTAATTGAGAACGGTTTTTTGAATATCATTTGATGCTTAGACTCAATAAATATTTTTTTTATAAATTGTTTAGCTAGCATATCCTTGTTATTCACAAGAAAAAGAATATCAAGATAAAGGCAATAAAATAGCTAATATATATCAAAATATTGCTTATTGCCTGTTGTCATTATTATTAGCTATTTCTATTAATCATTTTGATCATATGCTGGATATATTTTACACGATGAGGTACAATACTTCTTCTGTTACAAGCTTTTGAAATATGTTAGCAATCATGGCATATTAGGGAGCTATTTTTTCTTGCTATAAAGCACATGATAAATTTATTGAATATAAAAAAATAAATCAATTTCCCTGTCTGAGTTCATCAAATTATTTCTTTTGACATTTATTTTGTTATCTTTACTAATTTTTGTTACAACAAGTGAGGAGCCTGCATATATTAGGGTGCAACATGCTCATAAAGAAAAAATGAACTATTTAAAACTCATCACATAAATATTTTGTTTATATTGAAAAAATAAAAGAATTTTTATTTGACATAATTTTATATATGAGTATATTAAGAAAAAAATAAAGGAAATTAATGATAAAAAAAATATTTTTATTGATGGCATTCTTAAGCATACGCTGCTACCACAACGAATTGTTGGCCTAATGCAGAAAAACAAAAAATGTACATAATGATGGATAGAGTATTGATAGGTTTTTTAATAACCATGTTTTTATTTGCTATATTTATTCAATATAAATCAGTTTTTAAAAACAAAGTAAAAGTAAAAAGAACATTTTCTTATGGTTCATTTTTATTTTTGTCATTTTTAATGATCATGGATTATATTTCAGCTTTGCATATCGTTGGATTAGTCGTGCCAATATCTTTATTTTTGACTATTTTAGGAATAAGATATTGCAATAAATATATAACATCTTTTGTTTTGTTTTTTTTAGCATTTTTGTATCTTTTAATTTTGACGAATAATTCAAGTGTCATATCATTTCTTGTTGATGCATCTGATCCAATAGGAGTGGTTGCTTATACAATTGGTATATGTTTTGGAATTAAAGCAGGTTTAAATTTTAATGAAAATGAGCAAATTTCAGCGAAGGTGCCGCTTTATCAGTCAATAATGATGTTCATTGTGGCTGGTCTTTTCATAGCACTTCCTTCCGTAATCATTAATAAGACTGAACATTTAAGTGCTACAAAAATTGAACAGGTCAATCATTCATTAAAAAAAGAAAATTTATGAAAAATCGATAATTTTAATTGGCTTAATGACTATCATGTTTTTATTATTTATAATCAATAGCATAATAAAGGTCGTGGAAAAATACCTATTTATAAATAAATTGTTTTATTTCAGATTGCTGCTATTTTAAGCATTTTGGCAAGTTTCTTATAAATTTAACTCATACAGGAATTAAATGAAAATATATTTTTATATAAATTTTTTACTCGTTTTTTTAATAACCAAAAGTTATCAAATAGAAAATTTCATAGAGCTGAATATTCCTTATTTAGTGATATTTATGATGATGACTTATTCTATTTTAAAGTACATACCTTTTTATGACAATCCATTAAAAAGTACAATGATAGAAAAGAAAACAAAAGGTATGATGCCAATGATAATGGTAACATCTATTATGCTTTTAGATGTGCTCTTTTTTACTAAATTATAAGATTTAGATAAAACAGTAGAGTTTCTTTCTGTGTTTATTTATATTATCATGTTATTTTACACTTTGAAAGCTTTTTCATATTTAGAAAAAGATAATATGAAAATTATGCATCAATATATCTTACTCCTTATGATATGTTTCTTGATGTTGGTTTTAGAAGTATCTCACAATCCAATTCTAATTTAATGAGTAGTATCAAAAGGAGATAAAAAATAAAATTATTGAAAAAATAGATTTAGCAACTGGTATAGTTATATTGACAAATTCAGCAATAAATGCTGCAATGTAACAAACTTTTTGGCTCAATCAGGTTTTTTGTTAATCATTGAAGGTATTGGCTTTTGGATCAAAGCTTCCCTAAAATTCAATAAAAGAGCATAATCAAAGTAAAGGTCAAGTGCCTATTTCTCAGCCTATCACCATGTTTATCGTGGCTGGTCTATTGATTACTTTACCAACATTACTGACAATTTTACCTTTGTTTTTTTGGCTCATCAATTTATTTTTTTGTCAATTGCTTTTTTATCGATTTTTATTTTCTATACGTTTTTCCAGAGAGCCAATAGTGTTAAATTAGACAAGTTATTCAAAAATGAACCCAAAAGATAAAAAGATAAAATTTATGATGAATGTACTTGATTTTTAATTTTTAATTTTTAATATGTTCATATGTAACAGGAGATAAAAAAATGAAATTATTGAAAAAAATAGCTTTAGCAACTGGCATGGTTGTATTGACAAGTTCAGCAATGGCAGCAACCACTCAAGCAATGGTAACAAACTTTTTAGCTCAATCAGGTGGTTGGTCTGATGTTTTGTCAGTCATTGCTTATATTGCAGGTATTGGCTTTGGAATCAAAGCAGCTTTGAAACTTAAAGAGCACAATGAGAGTAAAGGGCAAGTGCCTATTTCTCAGCCTATCACCATGTTCATTGTAGCTGGTCTTTTGATTGCTTTACCAACATTCTTGACAACTGCTGCTGATTCTACTCTTGGAGTCGGTAACACCAAAACCAATGCTACTACAGGTTCATTGAGAGCAGTTCCTTGATATTGATGTGCTTCTTTGTTGTGTTTGGTTTGACTTAATTTGCTCGTCAATAGCTAAAAAGACTTCTAATGAAGTCTTTTTAGCTATTATGTTTTAGGTCTTAATTTAGGTATATTTAAAGTAGCTTGTATTGTTTTTTCTTTTTTCATCTCAATTTCATAATCTTTTCGACGCTTACCTAAACTAATGGCGTTTCCTATTTTATTTTTATCTTCTTGAGATAATTGATATTTATCACAATAACTTTCCCAATTAGACAAAACATTTTGTGTAATTTCAATTTGAGAAGAAACAATATCTTTGTCTACATTTAACTCTTTTGCAATAGCCTCTGGAAGATTTGGATTATCTAAATATAATTCTGATAATGGTAAACCTGCGGGATTATAAGTATGCGCTTGATTATATGGATTGAAAATAATATCAAAAACAGGAGAAAGAGTCCATTTGTTATTTTCATCTAAAATGAGACGAGTATTGCGTAAATGATTGTCTGTGTTGTTAATACCAATATCCAATAAGAGTTTAGCAACCGTTCTTGCAGTATCTAATGAATTAAAATCAGAATATCGTGATACCAATTTTTGCATGAAACCACCTGGATTTCCTGGTGCAAAATAATTTTTTTTGTTAATTTCATTTCCTGGTGCCAATGAAAACAATGAAAGACTGTGATAGCGTTTTTCACCTTGTCTATCAAATCTTTTCGATAAAAAGACATCTTCTCCTGATGGCAATTTAATGACTTTTGATTCTGCACAGTTCATGCCCATATCTCTTGCCATTTCTAAGGCTATATGTTCACCAATAGCCATGTTATAGGGATCATTGGGAACATTAAATTTTGCAATCCAAAAATCTCCATTGTCATCTTCAAACATACATTTAGGTCTTACTCCTCCATAGCTTGTCATTGGATTGACTGCTTTGATGTGAGAAATCTTGGAGATGTTTTGTACATAAAAATTAATGCTTTCATCTCTGACTTTATCCAACCATTCCAGGCTGTTGATATTTTCTTCTATACCTTTTTCTTGTGTGTAAGATTCTAACCCACCAACAATACGATGACCTAAAAAGTATAATTTTTGTGCATTATTCATAGACCCATATTCTGGGTATCTTGAAATCAAAACTTGATTCCCCCAATCATTGGCGTTGGGTAACATTTCCCAGAATGTACGATCAAGAAGATGCTGATTTTCAGCATTCACAATAAAATGTCTTTGATAACCATCTCTCCAATTTAATGTAGAAGGGTTTAATGGAGGGTAGTTATTTTCCATATAACTTTTAAAATAACTAAAACCAGCATAACCTACTTCTTCATTGAAAGTGATGACTCCCGCATCAACAAAACCTTTTTTATGTAAATACACACGAATATAAATATACTTATCTTTTTTCATTTTTTTAAATTATTTTCAATGTTGGATAAAAACTCTTGCTGGGCCAAATAAAGCATTTCTTTTGGATTATATGCTTTTTTAATTTGATCAATATTCTGAAAATAAGTCCAAATACAAATCCAAAACATCACTGGTACATCTTTTTCACCAGACTCCATATCCATAATATCTTGAGCTGTGATATTAATTTTAAATGCTTCAGCAATTCTCAAAGAAAAATCTTCTACTGAATCTTTTGTTAAAACAGTGCGTTGCTCTTTTAGGATTTTTCCAAATCCTTGTAATGTTTCTAAGCTTCTTTGAGTGATGGCTGGATTGTGCATAAATTTTTTTATTTTGTCAGACATTATAACATAAAAAAAAATGATAAATCAAGTTTTAATTTGTTGAAAGCAAATGACTCATCAGAGAAATTGAAATAAGTATATGTTAATAAAAATTTGATTTTTTAAAATTTATTGTTATTAGTGATTCATGAAAGAAAAAAAACAAATTAAAAATAATTTTTTCAAAGATTGTGATGTTTCTAAAAATATCAAAGTAGAGTTTGAAAATCCTATTTATTTAGAAGAAGTCAAAATCATGCATCATACTAAAATTGGTCAATTTTCTTATATGGGAAAGGGTGCATTGATTGGCACCATGAAAGAAATGGGAAGATATTGCTCAATTGCTCCAGGAGTGAAAATAGGTTTGGGTAATCATCCAATTGATTATTTGTCAACCCATCCATTGTTTTTTAATTCTGCTTCAATGTTTGATTTTTATTTGAAAAAAAATCTAATGATTGGTACTCATCGAACACATGCAGTGATTGCAAATGAACCAATCATTGGACATGATGTTTGGATAGGTTCAGATAGCATCATATCCAGAGGTGTAGAAATTGGACATGGTGCTATCATTGGTGCAAACTCTTTTGTCAATCAAAATGTTCCTCCTTATGCTATTTTTGCTGGAAATCCCGCCAAACTGATTAAATATCGTTTTTCAGAAGAAATTATCATGCAATTATTGGAATTACAGTGGTGGAATTTAGAAATAGATCTAAAAAACTATAAACCCTATCATGATGTGGAAAAAATCATAGAAATTTTGAAAACATATCATGATAGGGCAAATCCAGAAAAACTTTTTTTATTAAATCGAAAAATTTATCCAATAGATTATAAGTTCAATAATCATAGATAAATTATTTTTTCTTGATTCGATCATCATGATAAAAATATAATCCTACTGTTAACCCTGCTATCATGTGTTTAATCGTATGGCCTGAAATCAAACCTTGCGTCATACTCAAAATTTCATAATCTAAGCTTTCAAATGCTTTTGCAATACCATAACCTATGATTAAAATAGCGTAAGACTTGACATCATTCTTGGCAAAAATACTTTCTTTTTTATCTAAGAAACCTACCATAAAATAAATGAGAATCATGACTAAAGGGAAAAATTGAGCAACAGCATAAAATCTCAAATCACCAGTCATACTCCAAATTAAAACACTCAAAACAGATAAAAGCCAATAAGAAAAATAAATTTTATTTTTATATTCTGATTGAATCAATTGAATTTTTTCATTAATGTAGATGAATAAAATAGAAAAAAATGATGCAATAGGAAGTCGGTCATAAACAAGACGAATGTCATCAGGACTCCAATGATAATAAGCTGAACCAAGGAAAAGCAAAATCAAAGAAATTGACATCCCATAATACATGACTTGTTCTGAACTTTTAAAAATATTTTTCAACATCATTAAGCCAATCACTAAAAATACAGAATTGGATGAAACATCCAAAAAATTAGGAATTCCACAAAAATCTCTTTTGTCAGCAAAATCATGATAATTGGCCCATTGGTAAATGGGACCATAAAAATAAAAAGAAATAGCAAATAAACATAGAATAAATAAATTAATTTCAATAAGATTTTTCGATTTAATATTCATGATAACCCCCCTTATATGTTTATAAGTTTAAACATATTTTAAATAAAAGTCAATATCAAAAAAAAATTTTGTTTTTTTTGACTTAAAGAAGTCAATATGATATCATATGTATTTGATAAAAAAGGCAAAATATGGCATTTACAGCACAAGGCGCAAATCTCAAATATGTAAAAAATAAACCTCAAGAAAACATGCTCACCATTAATGCTCAAATTAAGAGCTTTATCTATACAGATGATGAATCAGGATTTTATGTTTTATCTATGCAAATTCCTGATACTCAGGCCAACATCTCTGTCGTTTTAGATGGTAAACAGTATGTGCAACGAAAATTCGTGGCAGTTGGTACTTCATCTTTAGTGACAGCTTCTATTGCAGAAGGTCAAGAGGTTGAATTAACTGGCTCTTTTGGTTTAGGTAAAGAAGCTGGTAGTATTCAATTTAATGTCACTTCAATATTGGAGTGTATTCCTACAAAACCTAAGGCAATTGAGTTATTTTTAGGTTCAGGAAAAATTCATGGAATTGGTCCAAAAATTGCTAAAAAAATTGTGAATCGTTTTGGTACAGATACATTGAATATTCTCGATCATGATTCAAAACAGTTATTAGAAATAGATGGCGTGAATGAAAAGAAATTGGAAATTATTGATACATCATGGAAAGAGTGGCGCTCTGTTTATGAAATTCTGGCGACGATGAAGTTATATCAGGTTGGTGATGTTGCTGGTTTAAAGATTTTTAATCATTTTAAAGAAAAAGCTATTTATGTGATTAAAAATGAACCTTATATGTTGACAGAAGTTGATAGTATTGGTTTTAGAACAGCAGACCAAATTGCGAAATCAATAGGTATTTCTCCACACGATGAAAAAAGAATTGAAAAATGTATTTTTTATACCTTGGAAGAATTATCAAACAAGGGAAATACTGCATATCCTAAAGATACGCTTGTCTTGGAGGTCAATGACATTTTAGATATTGATGCTAAACTCATTGAAGAAAGAATTGAGGACTTGATTCAAAGAGAAGAATTAATTGAAAAAAATGTCAAAATGAAAGTTGTTACCAATAAATTTAAGGGTGAATTTAAATACCAAATTAAAAAAGGTGTGGCTCATAAAAAATTTCATTACTCTGAGGTGAGAATTGCAAAAGAATTGCAAAGAATCAACACAAAAAATGATCACATTAATGTCGATAAGATCAACGAATTTTTATCTGAAAATCCTAATAAATTAGATGAATCACAAATTGCTGCTGCAAGAACTATTTTATCCAATAAAGTATCTGTGCTCACTGGTGGTCCAGGTACAGGTAAGACTCATACCATTAAAAGCTTGTTACAGTTTTTTGATGAAAAAGAGAAAAATGTCATCATGGTTGAAGGAGATGCTATTGAGTATCCTGTGCGTTCTGTGCTTGCTGCTCCAACAGGCAGAGCAGCAAAGAGAATACAAGAATCAACTCAGCAAACAAGTTCAACTCTTCACCGATTGCTTGGATATAAAGAAGGCGGTTTTATATTTAATGAAAGCAATAAACTCAAAGGTGATGTTTTCATTGTCGATGAATCATCAATGGTTGATTTGTGGCTTGCGATGGCTTTCCTAAAGGCTGTACCTGATGATGCAAGAGTCATTTTTGTGGGGGATACAGATCAGCTTCCATCTGTAGGAGCAGGTAAATTCTTGGATGATTTGATTGATTCCGGTAAAATTGCTGTTGCAAGATTATCAGTTATTCATAGACAAGCCTTGAATAGTCAAATCATTGTGGCGTCTCATGATATCATTCATCGCAAAATGCCAACCTTACATTCTATTGATTCTGATTCTGACTTTGTTTTCTTAGAAGCAGAAGGAAATGAAGACATTCATGAGAAAATTGTGGAAGTTGTTCATTCATTAATTGAAAAAGATATTTCATCTGAAGAAATTCAAATTCTAACGCCTAAAAAAGAATCTGAAGTGGGTACTAGAAATCTCAATCAATCATTGCGTCCCATGTTGAATAAATATTATGCTAATCATCAAGATTTAACCACCAAGTTTGTCCCTGGTGATCGTGTCATGCAATTCAAAAATAACAAGGACTTAGAAATTTACAACGGTGATATTGGGACTGTTGTCAGTGTCGATGAAGAAATGCAAGAAATTAGAGTCAAATTTGATGACAAAATTCACACTTTAGCGGGGCAGCAGCTTTCTGAATTGGATTTTTCTTATGCGAGTACCATTCATAAGAGTCAAGGATCAGACTATCCTTATGTTATTATTCCTTTATCAAAAAGCCATACTTTCATGTGGGACTCAAAGCTTCTTTATACAGGAGTAACTCGTGGTAAGAAAAGAGTCATTTTAATTGGTGAGAAAAAAACTTTACTGATGTCTGTTGCACAGTTTAAACAAGTGGATAGAATTACAGGCTTAAAAGATGAAATATTAAAAACACATGATATTGATCCTGATGATGTCTATCGTCAACAAGGTATTGAATTTTATACTGAACAGCCTAAACAGGTATTTTCTAAGTATGCAAAAATTAACCAAGTTTCAGATGCTTTGGATATTGCAAAAATGCAAGATGAAAAAGTATCTTCTCAACCAGTACAAATTACTGAAAAGAAAGAAGAGTCTGCACCTGAAAAACGTTATTTTAGTTTTAAGTCAAAGGTTTTGAAAGCATAATTCATTTGATTTAATGAAAAATGGATATAAAATATATAAAAAAGGGGGGGATTATGTTACAAGAAGATTTTTTACAACAAGAGCCTGTGAAACAAAAAGAGCAAATGAAAGATTTTATTGAGAGATTTTCAAAGACTTCTGACATAGATATGAATCCTCAGCAAATTAGTCAATTGTGAGATAAAATGATGAATATCGTGCCTGCTCGATTACAAGAATTTATTGAGATTGATAAACAATTATCAGAAAAAAAACAATTACCTTTAAAAAATCCTCTTGCCATAGAGCTTTTAGGTCACATCATGGTAATATATTCAAATGATGAAATTCTAAATAAGCAAAAACTGGGGGCAAAACTTTTTGAAAAATAAAAAACAAATCTTGAATTTTTGATTACAAATGAAAATATAAAAAATATCAGGTTTATTATTGAACCAGAAGAAAATAAGATAAAAAATATTATTGATATAAATGATACTCCAGCTTACTTATTTGATTCATTAGGTATTCAGCATGAGGGACTCAAGAAATTTTTAAAAAGCTATTTTATATTTTCATCAAAAAAAGATTTACGATTTAGAAATAAAAATGATGATTTTTTTAAATCAAATTCTGAAAATTATGTAACTGAAATCATATTCAATAAAGAATTAAGGCAAGCAGTTGATTCATATTTTATCAAAAATAAAGATGTTGATTTTGTACCGACTTCCAAAGAAATTGAAAAAGCAATAAAAGCTTGTATAGAAGAAAATCCAGAATTAAAAAAAGGATTGAGTCAAAAAATAAAAGATACATTCTTACAAGATTATTTAATTGATGAAATAGTCAAAAGTAATTCAAATGGCGAAAATATTTTGAAAAGAATTAAATCATTAAAATTGAATGAAAATGCTCCAAAAAATAAAAATGGAATATAATTTACTGATTGATAGATTTCTTTTACCTTGACAAAATTTGAAAAAATCGTATCATCATTTCATTAATAACATATAAATTATGAATGAATTATTTGATGGTCCTCTGGAAATTACCAGAAATGAAGATACAAAAGAGCAATATTTAAAAAAATCAATTCAATTGATTAAGCAATGCAAAAAGGAGCTTTTGATTCCTCATGATGAAGATTTAGATGTCAGACAATTTGTTATTTGGTTAATTGAACACAAGGAAAAAATCAATTTTAGATCTTGGCGTGCTTATAAAAGTGCTGTTGTTTACTTTTTAGAAACACAGACTGAAGAAGCTTCTATTGAGGCATTGGCTTATTTAAAACAAGTTAATTGCGAGGGTGCTTTACGAGAGACTAATAGAACAAGTAGTCAAAAATTAAAAAAGTTTACATTAGAAGATTGGGAAAAATTAGATAATTATTTTCAAGAAAAACAAGCAAAGTGGCATGATGCACTAAGAGCTTGGTTGCGCTCTAGTCTCATTACTGGTCTAAGGCCCGTTGAGTGGAAAAATACTATTTTTATTGTACATGATGATAAGCCTGCATTGAAAGTCATGAATGCGAAAAATACCAATGGTCGAGGTAATGGTGAGTATCGTACCTTGATTCTGGAGAATTTAACACTAGAGGATTTGAAAGATATTAAAAAACATTTAAGCAATATTCGTACCTATTCTGGTATGGGCTCTTATGAATTTTTTTATAATGGTTGTAAAGATGCTTTGTATAAGGCTTGTAGAGCTTGCTGGCCCAAAAGAAAAAAACATATCACACTTTATTCAACTCGTCATCAATTTTCTGCGAATGCCAAAAAAAGTGGTTTGAAAACCAATGAAGTTGCAGCTTTGATGGGGCATGCTGTTGATATCACAGCAACCACCCATTATGGAAAAAAAGTATCAGGAAATGAAGAAATAAAAATTAAGCCGTTGGATTCTGAGGTAAGTACCGTGAGAATTGTAACAGATTTTGGAAAATCAGGTATTTTAGAAAAAACAGATAATAGACAAAAAAGTTGATCATAAAAAATATTTGGTAAATCTTTGAAAAAAAACTTGCCAAAACAATATTTTATCGTTTACAATTCAAAATATTCATTTTATCGTCTATATTTGAAAATTATTTGACAAATTCAAATTTATTTTTAATATCGAACAATAAAAATAATTGAGGATAATCTTATGAAAACATCAATGGTTTTAAAGAAAACTACTTTACTGACTGCTATTCTATGTTTATCAGCATGTTCAACAATGCAAGATAAGAAAGAAACTGCTCCATATTATGATCAAGAGCCTGGACTATTTAATTTACCAGTGAGAAATATGGTAGACCAAAGCAAAAAATCTATTCAAGAAGACTTGGATCTTTTGCAAATATTAGAAAGTGGTAAACCTGTTGATAGTTATAAGCTTGTTACACACGTACAAAATCATGATGCCAGAGTGGGTTCATTACAAACTGTCCCAGAAGTTTATGCATTTCCAGAAAAAGTAGCCGCTAGAAAAAAAGCTGAGGCTGAGGCTGCTCTACAGGCTCAAAAAGATGCAGAATTACAAAAGCAACAACAAGAAGTCATGAATGCAAATTTACAAAAATTTCAAACAGCTCTCAAAGCAAAAGTTAATTTAATTCAATGGCTTAACAGATCATCTAATGAATTTGGTGAATTGTTGGCTAAAAACTTGAATATTGGCTCTCAGTTTTATAAAAATAAAGAAAAAGATGTTAAAGTGAACATGTTGGTTAAAAATGGAACGCTTGAAGAAGCATTTGTTCAGTTTTCACAGCAAATGGCACCACATGGTCAAGTTGGCTATGATCCACAAAAGAATTTAGTCTACATCATCTATAAATAAAATAAGGGGCTATCGATGAAATACATATCAAATAAATTATCACATAAATGCACCATATTGGCATTATCATTCTCTACCATTTCATTTTCAACACATGCAGTTGGTATTGAAGAGTTTCAAAAACCTGTCACAGAATCTGCTGGTATCAATTATCCTGCTCCTGGCAAAAAATCTAAAGTCAAAGAAGTCAAATTAGAAGATTTGATGAGTAATAAAATAAAAGGATATACTCCAGAGGGTGAAGGTGGAGTATCTGCAATGAGAAAAGAAGCGTTGCAAGAAGTTGCTCAACAAATGGGGCTTGCCGCAGGAATGAATTATCAATTGAAATTAAAGAAAAAAGATTTCGATGCTCAAGCTGAGGAATTAGACCAGCTTTATGATTTTTCTAATCCTATTGTTTTGATTGCTAATGGTGTATTAGCTCCTGTCTTGGTTGAAGGTAATGCAAATTATTCAAAAAATTCTGATGATGAAGTCTTAATTTCTGATAAGAAATATAAAATTGAATCAAGAGCTAAATTTGTATCACAATATCCTACATGGAGAACGTACATCCGATTTTCTTATCCAACGATTGATGAAATTCCAGACGCTTATGTTCCAAAAAATGATGTAGAAAAAAGAGTTTGGGATGAAGCAGTTAAAGAAGGTTGGACGCAAGGTATTAGACAAGCTGATTTAAGTGTTCAAGAAAGTTATGATCGCATGGTCCGAGATTACAAGGGTATGATCAAGTATAAGCAGTTATTGGTACAAGGTTTGATCAGCCCAACAGTGGTTGCAAAAGCTAATCTGGGTGTGACAGGTGGTGGCAATGAAATGGATGTCAATACTCAAGTCTTTAGAATTCAAGAGCACTCAGGTCTTGTGCCTAATAAGAGAGAGTGGAAGACTGAATATCCTGTGACATCTAATGTAAATCGAGTTAAAAGATGATAAAAAAAGAAATGAATATAATTGTTGGAAAAACTGAACAAGAAAAAACTACTTTATTAAATACTTTATTAAATGATAATATTAGTTGTGAGAAAAAATTCAATTATGAAAAACCGATTGAATATTTTTATGAACAATTAATTAGAAAATAATAATAAAAAAAAGAGAACTTAGGTTTTCTTTTTTTATATGAAATATAAAATAATCTTCTCTTGATTTTTATTCAAATTTATATTATGTTATCGAAATATTACGGAAAATGCTTTCTATGAAAAAAATTTATAAGTACGATAAAGAGCCTCCTCGTTTTAATGGTTCAGACATTGAACCTTTTATGATCTGGGCAGTTGATAATGATACATCTGATGTCACCATTACTTCAGAAGATCATATTTGGGCTGAAATTCATGGTAAAAAATATCCTGTGACCAATCGTAAGTTGACCAAGGCAGAAGTCACTGAAATCATTTCTCATATTTATAAAAGTGATGGCGCTGTTGCCAAGTTAAATGGTGGTGAAGATGTAGACCCATCTTGGGAAATCAGAATATCAAGAGATAAAAAATTAAGATTTCGTGTCAATATGACTTCTGCTTTGACTGTAGGACAAAGAGGATTTAGTATTACAATTCGTACCATCAAAAATAGACCACCTTTACTTGAAGATTCTAATTTACCTCAAGAAATCATTGATAATATTACTCAAAAACAAGGTCTTATCATGATTGCAGGTGCGACTGGTTCAGGTAAGTCAACATTATTGGCTTCAGTGATTGATTGGAGATTGAGAGACCCTGAATCACACATTAAAATTTTAACATATGAAGCACCCATTGAATATACTTATGATGAGATTGATAAACCTTCTAGCATGATTTGTCAGACTGAAATTCATGTGCATTTACCTAGTTTTGCTCATGGAGTAAGAAATGCCTTAAGAAGAAAGCCAGATGTTATCTTGATGGGTGAGATGAGAGATACAGAAACTATTGGTGAAGGTGTGACTGCTTCCATGACAGGTCATTTGGTTTATGGTACAATTCATGCCAACGGTGTGGCAGATTGTATCAGACGTATGGTAAACGTTTTCCCTAATGATGAAAAAAATGCTAGAGCATTTGATATTGTGGGTTCATTGAACTTGATTGTAGCACAAAAATTGATTCCTTCTACTGATGGTAAAAGAGTACCTATTAGAGAATATATGGTCTTTAATGATGACATCAGAAATCATTTGATGGAAACTGAAGTGGAAAAATTAACATTGGAAACCAAAAGGTTAATGGCTAAATATGGTCAGTCATTTCTACAAGATGCTACGAAAAAATTTGAACAAGGTTTAATTTCAGAAAAAGAATATAACAAGGAAAGAATCGCTATTGAAGGCTCTAGAAAAGCTGAAGAAAGAGATTTGCATTTTTCTCATGAGGAAATTGAAAAAGATGCTATGCGTAGCATAGAAGAAAGAGAAATGGCTCAACTTATTAGCTTGAACTCTAATGCTTTATTGAAAGAAATCGATTTTGCTGTTAGAAATGATTTTATTACCAAAGAACAATATATGTATCAAAAGGCAATTATCATGAAAAACTTGAAAAAAGCAAAATCAGTTTTAGATATGAATAATATTGAAATCAATCAAAGTGATTTTGAGCCATTATAATGATAAAAGCTAAAAAGGAGATAAATTTATGATGTGGATGGATACTCGTTGGAGAGATAGTGCAAGACAAATTAAGATTGGACCTTTGGATGCAAGATTGATTATATTTTTTGTCTTATGGATGGTTAACCCTAATAAACCTTTGTTGATCCTTGCTGCAATTGCATTGACTTTTTTCTATATTCTAGATTATATGGGTTATACTTTGCCAAATGCAATCAGAAAAATTAAGGTCATCATTTCAGGTAAAAGAAAGGTGGGAACACATGAGTGGAGGCAACCTAAGTTCAGACACTAAATTTGAAGATTTTTATTTTTCAAAGAGAGCATAAAGCTCTCTTTTTTATGAATAAATGACCCTTATGTATCAATTATCAACAATCATAAACAAAAAAAATTCAAGAATTATTTGACATTTGAAAATTTAATTATTATTTATTCTTTGATGATCAAAAAAGGATAAGTATGAAAAAAACAATAATTGCAGCAATCATAGCTTCAGGTTTAAGTTTTCAAGCCTATGCACAAAGCAGTTTAAATTTAGTGGGTGATGAAGAGATGAAGACATCCTCTTCAAAGGTTATTAAAAAATCTAAAAATACTGCTAAAGTAGATGCTAAAACTGCATTGGTAACATCTGATATCACTGTTGGTGCTAATAGCAAGAATTTTTTTCAAATAGGTAATCCAGCATCTCAAGATGAAGATATAGTTGATGGAGGGGGTAAATCGATTAGTCTTCTTTTGTTGTTACAGCAATTAACCCCAAATGGATGGGTTGTTGCTAAATTAGATGATGTTTCTGTCAAGCAAAAAGTCAATTGGAGAGGTGGTGCATCTTGGTATCAAATTTTAAAAGATGTTGCCCATAAAAATAAATTCGATGTTTTGGTGAATTGGAATAACAAAACCATCAGTATTGCAAAAGATGGTGTAATTAAAAACATGAAAAATACTGAATTCAACAATGGTGAAGATAAAAATGTATTTGAAATGGAGCAAACATCTATGACTCATTCTGCTATGAATACATCCGTATCTCCTATGAAGAAAACATTGACTCCTTCATTTAGTGAACCTAAGAAAACGATAGAATCTCAAAAACAAGAAATGCAAAAGCCAGTAGCTCCAGTCATAAAATCATGGTCTATTCAAGGTGATTTAACATTGAGAGAAAATATTGAAAAATTGGCTAAGGAAAATGGATTTACAGTTGTTTGGAATTCAAAAGATTATCAAGAAGTGGATCGTACCATTGAAGCATCTCCTGTTTTTGATGCAGAAGATGGTGTTATTCAACAATTAGCCGTTGATTATGGCCCTGAATCCAATGTTGAAGTCAAATTGGCTTTTGAATTCTGGAATAATAAGACATTGGTTGTCAAAGATTGGAAAGCAAAATAATTAACCTTGTAGGTGTATCATGTTCAGTAAAAAATTTTTATATTCTGCTTTATGTCCTATAGTTTTTCTCACAGGTTGTCAAACCACAGAAAAATTTGAAAAACAACATGCAGTTGATGCCAAAAAAGCACAAAATCAATTTGATCAAACTTATCAAAAGCAAGGCAATGTCGAAAATGCAGGTAAGGTTGCTAATTTCGGAAAGGTCAAGAGAAATTGGGTCAACACAGTACCACTTGAAGCAAATAATTACAAAACTCTGCCTCGTGATATTGCTGATATTAAAATATCAGTCAATGCTCCAGGTAGTGTGAATATCATTGAAGTAATCACTGAATTGCAAAGAGCTTTAGATGTTTCAAAAAAAGGATATGTGAAATTTAAAATCAATCAAGATTTATATGATGTCAGTCAAAGCATGCCTAGATTTTTAGGTAGTACTGATGCAAGTGCAACAGATGGTAAAAAACAATCTCTGATTTTACCAGATTTTGTCTATGATGGCTCTATACAAGGTGCTCTTGATATTTTAGCATCTAAGGCTAATATATCTTGGAAATGGAATGGTAATGAAATTGATTTATATCGTTTTGAAGTCAAACAATACAATATCTCTGCTTTAGCTGGTACAAGTGCCACAGATTCTAATATGAATGTATCAGGTAGAGCAGAAGGTGGAAATAGTTCGGGAGCAACATCCGCAAGCAATGGATCTAGTGTGAAAAGACAAGCAGTCATCAAGAAATGGGATGAAGTTAAAATGCTTATCAGTGCAGAGCTTTCTCCACAAGGTACATTTGGTATTTTAGAGTCTACAGGGGTTGTAACGATTAAAGACTTTCCTGCTGTACAAAAAAGAGTCTCTCATATTATCAGAGAAATGAATAAAAAAATGTCTCGACAAATTTTCTTGAATGTTGATGTGTACACAGTGACTGTACAAGACACAGAAAATAGAGGAGTCGATTGGAATTTAGTCTGGAGGTCTCAATCTAATAGTTTAAACTTTAACACCCTTAGCAGTGTTTCTGGTTCATCTTCCGCTGGTAATGTAGGTATTGGTATTTTGACAGGTCCATTTTCAGGATCTAGCGTGGTATTGAATGCTTTATCTGGTGTTGGTAAAGCCAGTATCATGAATCAATTCACCATTTCAACACTTAATGGTCAACCTGCTCCCATCTCTGTCAATCGTAAAATTAGCTATCTTGCAGAAACCAATGTCACTCAACCAACGACGCAAAATGCAACTCCACAGGTTTCATTTAAGGCAGGTGAATTGACCACAGGTATCAACATGAATATTGTGCCAAAAGTCGAAGATGATGATAAAATATTATTAGAGTATATGATGACTTTGACAGATATTGAGAATTTACGATCTATATCATTAGGCTCTAGTGCGATTGAATTACCAACCTCAACTTCAAAAGCCACTTCTCAGCAAGCAACTGTCAGATTAGGTCAAGCTCTTGTTTTGGCAGGTTTTAAGCAAAGTGTTGGTAAAACCAATAAAAATGGTTTCTTGAATGAGAATGTGCCTATTGGTGGAGGTATTAAAACTTCAGTGGAAGAACAATATTTGGTGATTATCATTAAACCTTCTTTAGCTGAATGATTAACTAGCTAAAAGATAAGAGGAGCTTATGCAAACATTAGAAATTAAAGGTAAAAAGTGGTTAACATGTATTGATTGGGAAATTTTGCCAGGAGATAATCCTGTCAAGATAGAATCAAAAGAAGTTGCCAATAAAACCAATCATAATTACGGCATTATTTGTGAATATGATGATGTTTGCTCTATTGGATTGATGGAAAAAAATTCAAAAGACCCTTCAATTGCTCTTTATTTTTCTCTTGCTAATCAACACTTTAGAGAGCATACATCAGGTGTTGATAATTTTCCTGATTGGATTGCTATTGAGGAAATAGAGGATGAAAAATATTTGTTTCTAGTTAGTAAAAGTGGTGTCCCTGCTCCTCAATTTGACAATATTTTAGATATTACTTCAGTCAAAGAAAAACTGAGTGAATTATTATTGAATGATACTTTCACTGTTTTTACCAATTCAGGTGAAATCATCAATATTTTTGAAGGCTTGAAATTCATTGAAAATAAAAGTGTTTCAAGCTTACTGGAAAATGTTGAAACTAAAATTAAACCAGAAAAATTAAGAGGTATTCCAATGATCGTGATTTATTCATGTATTGGCTTAATGGTATTCATCGGTTTGGTTTTTGGTATTTTACAATTTATGGAAGGAAGAGACCTCAAAGAAAAAGCTTTGTATTATCAAAGACAAAAAGAAGCAGAGCAAAAAAGAAAACAAGAAGAATATCAGCAAAGTCTTAAAAAATTCATTGATGAGTCGAAAATAAATAAAGATTTGGGGATTCAAAAGGTGTTAAAGGGGACATCTGGAGATAAAAATCAAATGATTCAACATATTTTTGATTTTGTATCTAATTATCCTATTGGAAGTCATGGCTGGAACATGAAAAAAATAGAATGTTACTTAGAGGCCGATGCAATCAGTATGGCGTGTGATTTTCTCTATACAAGAACAGGCTTAACGACAAATAAAATGCTTTTAGAAGATTTTCCGAATGCGATCTTAAACGGAAATGAAGCTGTTGTTAAAGAAACGCTGAACATAGATAAAAATATTTTATCACAACAACAAATTTCCTCTATAACAGAAATACCATCTGTGAGAGATTGGGGAGGAGATATCATTTCAAGTCTTCAACTCTTAAAACTGGTGGGAATTGAACATGAAATCAAAGAATCAAAAGAGATTACTTATGTCATTCCAGCTAAACCATTGTCAATAGAAGAGTTAGCTGCTGGAAATCCTCCGACTCCAGAGAAAATAGAATCATTAGGAATTGGTGTGGGATATATTTTAATAAAATCTAATAATCTTGAATTCTTAGAGGGTATTTCTGAACAGTTAAAAATGAATAAATTAGGTTTTGAAAAAATTACCTTTGATATCAAGGATTTTGGACAAATCGCTTGGGACTTAAAATTAAACTATTTTGTCAATACCAAGGAAACTGTCGTTAAATCAAGTAATTCAGAAACTGTTTCGTCAGATAGTTTAAGTAAAAATATTACTGTAGAAAAACCTCAAAATTTAAACATCAATGTACAACAAATCAATAAAAATTGATTAAAATCAAGTTGATTAAGTATCATTCTTCCAATGTGAGCCAAATAAACGAAAGCCTAATATGTTTGATAGCTGTTTTTCTATTATATGATGATTTTTCTTTGCGATTGAACCAAGAAAATGTTTTTTCAACTTTGAATCTTTTCAACTCACTGTCCACACGTTTTTCCGAATAGCCATAAAATATATCATAACTCTATTATCTTAATATAATTTTTCTGTGTTTGTTGATGCACATCTTTATTTATAATAAGAAAAAGAGTTAACTATATTGGCTCTCCGTAAAAACTTTAATGAATTTCTTTTAAAAAAATTTTTTTTGATCAACTAATAACGGTTTACATTCTATGATATTTGTATATATAATCTGTTGCTAAAGAAGGTATAGATATGAATAATACACAACTAGAAGTTTTCCAATTTAACCAAGATTGCATCAAAAAGATTGTATGGTGGAAAAATCCTGGTTATTTTTTGAAGAATAAAATCATTAAAAATTTTGAAGCAAAAGCGATTGAATTTGTGAAAAAAAAGAAAATTAAGCAATATTCTTTCATGCATAAAGAAACATTAGAAAAAATGATAGAATTTAATGAGTCTTCATCTTGTGAGTTTTTTCTGTTTTTTTCTGGAAGTTTCTTTTGCATTGGATTTTTACCACTATTAATCTCTTATAATATTAAATTATTTTTCTCAATGAATGATCAAAATGCATTATTGGCTTTACTTGCTATGTTCATGATAATTCATGCTCTATTATTGATGAAATATGTATTTTATTATAAGAAGAAAAAAGAAAAGTATATTCATAAAAAAATAAAAGAAATGATGCCACATGAAAAAATGTTATACCGTATTGAATTAGATACGCAGTATCTACAAATGAATGAAAATTTAATCAATGAAATGGTTAAAAATGAAATTTTATTTAAAATAGAAAATGGACAAATTGTTTGTTTAACTCAAGAGTTATTCAGGCATAATGCATTCAATAATCTTGTATATTTTTTAGAGGCAAATTCAATTGCTTATAATATTCATCATGACAATTATATAATGACTGATGATTATTATCAAAAAATGATTCAATATAACAATCATTTTTTGAATAAGCATATAAATCTTAAATGAATGTTTAAGCATGTATAAAGTACTTAATTAACAAAATAAATAATGTAGATATATTGAAAAAAGGTGTATTATGTATGATTCAAAGCTGGATGTGTTTAATTTCAATGATAATAGAAAAAGGATTTATTTTTTTAAAGAACCATTAAAATATTTAACTCAAAAATTTTTATTTAATACTGACGAGCAAATAGAAAATAATATTGATGATTTTTTGAAAAAAAATGTTATGCATGTTGATTTTATTCATATGAATGAAATTCAAGAAAAATTTTTTAATAGCTCATTTTTTTTAAAAATGAGAAAAAAAATTGTTATTTTATGGTCTATGTATCTCATCGTAGTATCGATGATGGCATGGGTCATTGGAATTTCCTATGGTCCAATTGAAAATAATTATTATGAGCCATATAGTTTCCATTTTATCATATGGTTTTTTATCATGTTATTTATGTTTTCTCAAAAAAACAGAGCCTTAAATCAAGAAATAAACAAATGTAGAAAAAATTTACAAGAAAAATTAATGAATTTATTTATGATCAAAAGAGATTTGATTGAAATAAAGATTGCCCGAACGATTTTTTCTTTTAATGAAGAATTAATGCAAAAATTAATTCATCTTCATTTTAAGTTTAATATAGAAAACAAACAAATTGTTGTTTTAGAACAAATCATATTAATTGAAAATATATTTCATGAAAAATTGATTTTTTTAGAATATCAAAAAATCCAATACAATTTGAATAAAAAAACGTATCATATGAAGCATGAATATGAAATGAAAAATTTTATGAAGCAAAATAAAATACCACAAATGGTCTTTCAATTATTTGAAAAAATTAATTAGGAAAATGCTTTTTATATGATAACAGTATATAGTTTTATTTATTGATAAATGTGGTATAAATATAAGTAATATACAATTATATAATGAGAAGTTTTCAAATTGAAAGGAATGCTAATTAAACAGTAAAAAAATAGCTCATATGATTTTTGATAGGTTATTTTGAAGACATCAAGATTTCTATCTAAGAATATTGGGGATTTTTTTAGAGACGCGTGATTTTGTTTGACAATTGAATTTTTTTTAATATTTAATTGAAAAGAGGTATTGTCATGAAAAAATTAACTGTTACTTTATTATTTATTTTATCCATCAGTTCAATAAGTGTATTTGCCCAAACGTTATCTGATTCATCAGAAACAGAGAAATCAAAGTTAGATAAGGGTGCTGAACATGAAAAACAAGTGTCATCTACCTTGAGAGAAATATCTAACTTGAAGTTGCAACTTGAGAAAAGAAAGTTGCAAATGGAAATACAAAAACTGGATGAATCAAAAACTCCAGCTACAACTGGTGCGCCAGCAGCAAATCAATTACCTGTTTATTCACCTTTTAGCTTAAACAATATGATTGCTAATGAAAACAAGAGTGCAGCAAAAAATGTCAAGGTTTTGATGATTTATGGACCAAGTGAAGACTTGATGGCAAAAATATCTGTTGGGACACAAGGTGGTTATGTAGTGAAAAAAGGTGATATCATGCCAGATGGAAAAACTGTCATGAATGTTAATAAAAATTTTATTGAAGTATCTGAAAATCCTAAAAATCCAACAGACTTAGAAAGAGTCTTTGTCTTTACTCAATATAACAATACACAAAATAATGCAGCAACAAATGATGGCGGCAATAAAAGCTCTAGTAACTTATTACCTAGCACATTGCCTGTTAATAATGGACAAATCAATCCAAATAAAATCAGTAACATGATGACACCTATTCCTTCTTCCAAATAAATATTTGTATCAATGTATTAATAAATGTAAAAAGCATGGAGTTTGAAAGTTATGGAAAAAAATTTAAATATATTATCAATATCAAGAGAAGAAGAATTGCCAGATGGAAAAGTGATTTCTTATGCTGGTGATGAATTTGCTGTCAATGAAAATTTAAGAAAAGAAATATTGGTTTGGGATATTTCAAGAGATGATAAAAAGATGTTATGGCTTTTATCAGTCAAATCATCATTTAACAGTTTGCATTTTATGCAAATCATCAGTAAGGCAGAAAAAAATGGCTATAAAGTGGTTAAAAAAGGCATCATTGATCATGATGTGTTAGCTGCCGTTTATGATAAACGTATTTTTTCAGAAAATCAAAAAGCGACAGGTGATGATAGCTTGGTTGTGCAAATGTTCGAAGTCATTCTTGCTGATTCATTAAGTGAAAAAATATCTGATATACATTTTGAAGTCAGAACAAATGGTGCTGTTATCAAAATGAGAAAAAACGGTGACATGATGGTTTATAAGCCTGAACAAAGATTGACTTATAATGAAGGTAATAATTTATGTGCTGTGATGTATAACGTACTTGCATCTACCAAGGCTGTTTCATTTGACCCTCGTGAATGTCAACAAGCTGCTGTAGATTATACTGTAAAAGATCAGCAAGTAAAATTGAGATATCAATCTGTACCTGCATACCCCGATGGATATGATGTTATTTTGCGTGTGTTGCCAGTGGGTAGAAACGAAGAATTTACACCGCTCGACCAACTAGGATATACAAATCAGCAAGTCAAAGATATCACCAATATCACATCAAGACCAGTAGGCTCTTTAATTATTGCTGGTGTGACTGGATCAGGTAAATCAACTACCATGAAAAATGTTATCATGTACATCAATGCACATAATGGTTTTCGTATTAAAATTTACAGTATTGAAGACCCTCCAGAATATAATATTCCGAAAATAACTCAAATTCCTGTTGTGATTGGTAAAGATTTTGACCCCACAAAAATGTCTCCATTTGAAAAACCTATTAAAGCATGTATGCGAGGAGACCCAGATATCATCATGATTGGTGAGGTGCGAGATAAAATCACTGGAGATTTGACAAAAAAAGCGATTCAATCAGGACACCAAGTTTTAACAACTGTGCATGCTACATCTGCGCTGGGTATTATTGACAGATTTCAAGATTTTGGACTTTCTCCATCAGTACTAGGATCACCAGATTTCCTGACTGGTTTGATTTATCAAAAATTATTACCTGTTTTATGCAATGATTGTTCTATTGATTTTATGGAGCAACTACAATCAGATTCAGTTGATGAAGAAGATGTTGGAATGTATAAAAGATTAAGTCAAATCATTAATCCTCATCAACATAAGATTAAACTCAGAAATAAAGAGGGTTGCAAGTCATGTAAATATCAAGGAATTAAAGGAAGAACGGTTTGTGCAGAAGTCATTTATGTTGACATCAACATGTTGGAATTGATATCTAATGGTAAAACCATTGAACTCATGAAATATTGGAGAGAATTAAATGATGGACAATTGGATTCAGAAAATATGACTGGAAAAACATGTATGGAGCATGCTTTCCAAAAGATGTTAAGGGGACAAATATCCCCATATGATGTTGAATCATCATTTAAGCCATTGGATGAAATGTTATTGAAAGTCAATAAGCCACATGAAGAAAAAATAGATAGTGATTGGAAGGACTTATAATGAAAAAAGCTCCGATTAATCCAGTTTTAAAGTTTAGATTTTCATTAAATCATCGCGTTGTTTTTTATAAAAAACTGATGTCTTTTACAAAGGAAGAATTTCCTGTCTTTGATTCATTGGTAAAGTTCAAAGAAAGATTTGATAAGAAAAAAGATTTTAGAGCAAAAATCATTGAACATATCTTGGATACCATGAAGCATGGCTATTCTTTCAGTTATGCATTGCGTGGTTGGGTTCCTGAAGCAGAGCTTAATTTGATATCCGCTGGTGAAGAGGGAAAAGGTATTGACACCGGTCTTGAGGAGGCTATCAAATTTGGTGAATCGGCGAAAAAAATCAAATCAACAATTATTTCAGGCTCTATTTATCCTGCCGTTTTATTATCAGTTGTTTTAGGATTTATTGCCATGTTTTCATTACAAATGGCTCCGACATATCTCAATATATTACCTTTGCAGAGATGGCCTTCTCTTGGTCAATCCTTATATGGATTTTCTACTTTCATTGTGAACTATATGGTATTGATTTTATTCATTATGACTTGTTTAGGTATATTTATTGGTAAGACAATTGGTGCATGGACTGGACCTGTTCGTAGAATATTTGATAAATTACCTCCTTGGTCTATTTATAAAGTTTATCAAGCATCTTCTTTTCTTATCAGTCTTGCGTCTATGATGCAATCAGGTACGCCGTTAAATGATGCTTTGAAAAAGATTAAAAATAGTGGCTCACCCTGGTTGGCAGAATATCTTGAAGATATGTTAAAAAATATGAAAAAAGGTGGTAAAAATTTCGGCCAACACTTAAATGTCGGTCTACTTGATGAAGAGACTGCTGGTGATGTGATTGACTACAGTGAATTGGGGAAATTTGAAGAAGCTATTTATGCTATTGGTGAACAAAACCTAGAAGAAAGTGTCAAAAAAATTGCCAATAAAATGGGATTGGCAAGAAACTTGATGATTGTCTTGATGGGTTTGACTGTTGGCACTATTTATTATACTTCCATTGAACTCAACAGTGCGGTGGCTGAGGCAGCTTCTTCAAATACAAAGATGTTTCAGAAAAAATAATTTATATGATGAAATGCATTTTTGCTTGACATTACGATTTTTATTAATATGTTCAAAATACCAAAAGGAGAAAAAAAGATGAAGAAATTAAATTTAAACTTAGGAAAAAAAGGTTTTACCTTGATTGAAATATTACTTGTTGTTGGCTTTATCGCCTTAGCAGGTTCAGGTATCTATATTGTCTACTCTAAAGTAACTTTGAGCAACTTGGCAAACACTGAAGGAAGAAACTTGGATACATTAAGAGCGGGTATAAAAAGCTTGTATGCATCACAGTCTTCAACAACAGGTTTAACCAATACAGTGGTTAACCAAGCACAGATTACTCCAGCATCCATGACCGATGGTACTGCTGCTGGTATTTTGAACAGTTTCGGTGGTACAGCAACAATTATTCCACAAAACTTGGGTGGCACAAACAACGGATTCAGAATTACTTATACATTGGTCCCTTCTGCTGTTTGTACAAAAATTGCGACAGGTACAGGCGCTCAGTTTGACCAGTTGACTGTTGCTGGTACAGTCGTTAAAGCTTTGGGTACAACAACCGCAATTGATATTGCTGCTGCTGCTGCTCAATGCGGCAGTGCAGATAATGTAACGATGATATTTGATTCATTAAAATAATATTAAAAATATCAACAAAAAAACCAGTCTTATAACTGGTTTTTTTTATTTATCTATATGATGCATAAATAGAGTTCAAAACAATTGACTTTTATATTTATTTTACTTTGATATGCATTATGATAAAGAATGGTTTTACTTTAATTGAAATATTGTTGGTTGTTGGTTTCATCACGATTGCATCAGCTTCTTCGTATTTATTGCTTAAAAAAGTATCTTTGACCAATAAATCAACAGAAAATAATCGTATCATATCAATGATCATTGCTTCATCAAAAGGATTATATGCTAATCAATCGAGAACAACGGGTGTATCAAATTCGATATTAATTAATGCAAGAGCAGTACCTCCAGCATATTTGGTTCCAGGAGATCCAAATACGATTAAAGATGCTTTTGGAAGTAACATGATTGTTACTGCTGCTAGTTTTGGTGCAGGTTTAAATAATGGATTTAACATCAACATACAAAACGTCCCTAAGCAGATTTGCACAGAAATGTTATCAAAGGGGCACAGTAATTATGACACGATTAATGTGAATGGTATTTTTGTAAAACAATTCGGTTTTGATATGGATTTGCCTGCAATGACCAATCAATGCAATCAATTAGAAAACAATGATGTTATCATTGGTTATATGAAATAAATTAAAAGGAACAATATGAAAATAGACATTAGTTTTGTAACATTACCTAAGGATTTTAATCAAGTATCTGATTTTTTTATACCAGAAGATAATTTTAAGTTTGGCATCATGTATCCTGGACCTAAACAAATTCTCAATGATCAATCCTACTATGAAGTCATTAACATGATTTTGAAACATTGTAAAGAAGAGCAAGAAAGACGAAAAACAACAGAGTTTTCTCTGGAACTGATGCACGAAGGAAAAAGAATTATTTTAAGGGGACATTCGATTAATTCTATTGAAGGAAAAGTATTTATCTTAAGAAGATTGCCTTCATATATTCCAAGAATTGAAGATTTAGGGATGCCTCCTAATATCATTGAACTACTTACATCTGATAGGATGAATAATGGTGGACTGATATTGATTGCGGGTGAAACAGGTCAAGGTAAATCAACCACTGCTGCTTCAAGTATTGCTTATCGTTTAAAACATTATGGCTCATTTTGTCTAACAATTGAAGATCCTGTAGAAATGCCTTTACAAGGATTTTATGAAAATATCAATGATGTGAATCGTAGAGGTATTTGTTTTCAAACAAGCGTAGACAGTGATAAAATTGAAGAGGCTATCAAAAGTGCTTTACGTTGTTATCCTAGTGTTTCAAACTCTATCTTGTTCTTGGGCGAGACGAGAGATGCTATTTTAGCATCAGAGGTTTTGAAAATTGCAGCAAACGGACATTTGGTATTCACAACCATGCATGGAGGAGATTTGATGGTTTCTTTAAGAAGATTTATCAATTTGGCGATGTCAGTTCCTAACTCTAATGAAAATGAAGTCAAAGCACTATTTTCTTCTGTATTCAGATTAATGATACATCAAAAATTAGAAACATTACCAAATAATAGAAAAAGAATCAGACCACAAATCTTGTACTCCAATAATCCAGCATCTTCTGTGGCTTCTAGACTAAGATCAGGGCAATTGGAATTATTGGCAACAGAAATACAAAATCAGAATCTTCAAATCATGAAAGGGGCTTCTTTGTTAGTTGAAAATAAACATAATTAAAAAATTTAAAGCCAAATTTTTGGCTTTATTTCATCATTTTAAAGAATTCATTGAGAATTATTTTTGATTACTTCTTGTAAATAAATGATAGGTATGTTAAAATACAATGTATCAAAAAGGTGAGTATGATTCATTCATATCTGGAACAAAAAAAAGATTTACACTTATCTGAGCAAAATAAAAAAAATTTAGAAGGTCTCTTGCAATTTAAAGAGACACTGAAAAAACAAATTTCAGATTTTTCTTCTTTATTTTCTGAATTACAAAATACTCATTTATTCAATAAAGAGCAAATAGATAAAATAGAAAAAGCGTTTTTACACCAAACTCAAAATAACATATTGGAATATAATGAAAAACGTGATGAATTATTTAAAAAATTGAAAAATAATTTACCCATAGATGTCATTGAAACTTATCAAATTAATCAAAAAAAAGTCATACCTTTCGTTGACTCTATAGGAATATTGGCCAATAGCTTAGATATTCAATTTTTAAAATTGAAAAAATATATTGAAGAAAATCAATTAGTCATGTTTCCATATGAATTTTTAAAAGAAAATCATAAAAATGAAAATATTCAATGTGTTGTGGAGCATGCCAAACAGGTCAAACAAGGATATCAATCTTATGTAGTCGGTACATTAAATCATCTTGATTTAAGTAAAATCTTAAATGGTCATGAATTTGATATGAATCAATGTATTTTTTCAAAAGAATCAGAAAACTTGATGATGTCTTTTATGTTTCAATTACCATTATTGCAAACAATGAATGAAGAAATCAAGATGATTCATAAAAATCAATATTCTTTGAATGCAAAAATGAATGAATTGCAAAATAACTTAGAAAAATTCATGAATAATCAATATAAAATGAATCAAGATTTTACCAATAAGATTAATCAAGTCATTCAACATGTGAATAGATTGGAAGCAGAAAGTTATCAAGCAAGAGAAAAAATAAGAAAAAACAATCCAACAATCAGGGTTGAAGATACGTCTGTGCATCTCACTGAAGAAATCACCAAAAAAGTTGATAACGGGTCTGATACATTTTGGGGAGAGCCCAGAGAGGTGATTGTTGGACATTATATCTATCATCCTTTGAAAACAGTCAATAAACCAGAATCAATTCAATATCATCTTCAACATCTTTATATCAATAATCTTTCTTCATATCAAGAAATCAATTTAGATATTAATTTACAGGAAGCTAAACAAATTGTAATAGAGGATTTGAAATCTAATTTTAATGTTGTTTTATGGAAAGATATTCAAAATGATCAAGAAATAGGTCAGGTGCTTTGTAGTTTTGGAAAAGGATATCATCCATTGACAAAATTAACTTTTGAACAAGATATTAATAGAAATCAGTTGCATACAAATAAAAAAGGAATGAAGGCATGAATCATTTACAAAAAAAGCAGTTAAATGCTTTAAATGCTTTGAATCAATTTATTATAAATCATCCTTTAGCAACAAGCTTGAATGATACATTAAATGATATGAATTATAAAGCAATAGGCAATTTTATTAATGGTTTATCTAAAGAGGATTTTATCATGATTCAAAATGATGAAAAATTAAAAATAGAAAATACAATCCTTTCAAAAATATTAACTTGTCATTTGATTGATGATAAGCCTGCTTATTTAAATAAAAAAGTCATATATGGCAATCATGGGCAGTTATGGCAATCTATGAGCTATCCTTTGTCATCTTTTTTAAAAAATGAAGCAAAAAATATTTATATGTGTTCAAAAAATAAATGGTTTTTAAAAAAATTATTTCTTGATTCAAGAAATTTAAATGAAGATTTTATGAAAAATTTGCAAAATGGACTTGATATAAAATATGAAGAATATGCTTTTAATAAAAATGCTTTGAGTGAAGATTTTTTAAAATTTTATATAGATTATAGAAAAAATTATGATGTATATATGAACCATCCACGAATGGGCGCAGAGAAATTATCTCAAATAGTTGATGAAAGAATACACAAAGAATTAGTCAATGAAAAATCAACATTAATTATAGAATTTAAAAATTTTTCAATTGAATTTGAACAATCTAAAAAATAAAAGAGGAAACCCATGTTATTACTTGACTCCTATGAAATCAATCCAGATGTAAAAATAATATTTGATCATATGATTGAACAGTTAAAGAAAATAGCTGAAATAATCAATCAAAATAATTTAAAAGATTACGAAAATTTTAAAAAAGTGGCACAAGTATGTGATAAAATACTCAATAGTGATAAGCAACATATCATGTTAGAAACTTTTTTTTCATCAAATTCCTTGAGGGCAAAAGAAGAATTAGAAGTATTAAGCTCTTTGGTTAATCTAAATACAAAAGAGATGAAAGAATTAAGTCTAGAATATAAAATAAAATATCCTACTTATCTAAATTTCAATAAAAAAGACTATGAAATTATCAAGGAAGCTTTACTTTTAAGCCATGCTGAAGATATCTGCAAAATACCTGAGTTAAAAACATTAAATAAAATGAAGGAAAATGAATCTATTCATCATTTGGTCAATTATTTATTAAAAAAATGTTCATCAATCAATGATTCGGATTTTGATAATTTTATTAAAAAACTTCAATCAAAATTTTTAGCTCATCCTTCCATGACAATGGAAAATTTTAATAAGTATTTTAATTTAGAAAATAAAAAATTTGATTTAAATCATATTGAAAATGTCACTGGTGTTGCAGTGATGTCATCTGTATTAAATAAACACGCTCCAGAGAAAAATTTAGATATCATGATGGAGATGAAAAAATTAAAACAAATTAGCTTTAAAGAAGTTTTAGAATCTGGTTTTATTTTTAATATGGATAAAATCAATCAATATCATTTTTTTAAATCACAAGATGCTATCTATACATTAGATAAAAATAGACCCATTCTTGATACAACTTTAGAAGATTTAAAAAGTATGCCAGTCATTGGTAAGGAAAAAAATGGATATACAGATATCGTTGCAAAAATTAATCTCAGAGAAAATGATTTTTTTGATCGAGATGAGAAGCAGAATTTGAATTATCAAGGATTAAAAAAGTTACGAACAGCATTATTCTTAACAAGACCTAAATGGTCTGTTGGCTCTCTCATAAAACAAGAAAATGTTTTATATTATGTCGCCGATCAATTAATGATATTAGATAATGGTGATTTAAAATTCAAAGCATTAATTCTTAATCCGCAAAATGAAACGGAATATTTTATTAAAGACATCATCATCAATCAAAAAAATCATAAGACATTTGAGTTAGCAGATAAAATTGATAAACTTTTCTTTTTTGAAGCAGTCAATAGCTCTTTCCAATTCGCAAGCACTCAAAGAGAAAGTGATTTTCTACATAAAACAATGACGAGGAAGTTGGGTTATTAAAAAATTATTCAAGCTTAGTTGACTTTTAATACTAAGTATTATATGATTAAGCATAGTTCATTTGAAATGGAGATGTCATGAAAATAGCAATGATTCAAAACAATTATATTGTTGGAGATTTTGAAGGTAATTTGGAAAAGATAAAAAAATCTATTGTTGATCATAGTCAAAGTGATATGATTGTTTTTTCAGAATTATCCATGAGTGGATATTATCCTTGGGATTTGATTCATCGTCCTCATTTCATGACAAAACAAGAAAAATCTCTGAATGAAGTCAAAGAGCTTTCTAAGGATACTGATGCACATATTGTTGTTGGAGCAGTCACAAAAAATGAAAGTGGAGTGGGAAAAGATTTCTTTAATTCATTGATTGTTTTTCATCATGGTGAAGAAGTTTTTAGATACCATAAGAAACTTTTACCTACTTACAATATTTTTGATGAGAAAAGACATTTTGAAGAAGGTAACTTGTCTGGTTTGGCAGAATTGAATATCAAGGGAAAAAAGCAAAGAGTGGGATTTTTTATTTGTGAAGATGGTTGGAACGATGAGTCATATGATTACATTACCAATCCTGTTAAAGAAGTTGTGAAAGAAGGTGCTAGCGTTTTAATTTCGATTAATGCTTCTCCTTCTAATTTGGGAAAGGCTCAACAAAGAGATAAAATATTTGGGGCAATTGCTAAAAGATATGGTCTTCCTTTGATCTATGTGAATCAAGTTGGTGCAAATGATGATATTGTATTTGATGGAGCAAGCTTTGTTTTTAATCAAAATGGAGAAAAGCAAGTACAAATGAAGCATTTCAAGGAAGATGCTTATGTCTATGATACATTAAAGCATACCCAATATTTATCACCAACTCCTGAGAAATATGAAATGATTTTTGAGCAAATCACATTAGGCATGAAAGACTATATGTCAAAAATTGGCGTGAAAAGCATTGTCTTTGGTTGCTCTGGTGGTGTAGATAGTGCCTTGGTTGCTGCAATTGGTGCAATTTCTTTGGGTAAAGAAAATGTTTTAGCTGTTACCATGCCATCTAAATATTCTTCTACAGGCTCTGTGACGGATTCAGAAGATTTATGTCAAAGATTAGGCATTAAGCTTTTGAACATGCCTATCAAAAATGAATTTGATGCTTATAAGCAAAGTTTCTTACAAGATGCTGGTATGGAGCTTAAGGGAGTTGCAGAAGAGAATTTACAGGCTAGATTAAGAGGTATGATGCTCATGGCACTTTCTAACAGTCATGGCTCATTTGTGATGGGAACATCCAATCTTTCTGAAACAAGCGTAGGCTATACAACCATTTATGGTGATGCTGTGGGTGCTTATTCTCCTATTGCTGGTTTATTGAAAACAGATGTTTATGGTCTTTGTCATTGGATTAATCAAAAATATCGTGATGTTATTCCAAGCAGTATCATCGATAAGGCTCCATCGGCAGAATTGGCTCCAGGACAAAAAGATTCAGATAACTTGCCAGATTATGATCATTTAGATGCTATCATCAAGCAAGAATTATTTTGGAATCACTTAAATTCAGAAGAGCAGGAAAAAACTCAAACATTGGTTGATGAAGTTGAGCCTGCCATGTATCAAAAAGTCTTGAGATTAATTGACCAAGCAGAATTCAAAAGAAGACAAGCTCCCATTTCTGCTCGTGTCTATCCAATGACTTATGGCTCTGGAAGAAAAATTCCTGTTGTGCAAAAGCTTATTGCCCCAAAGCAAGAATTATCTTATCAAAGAGTCTCCTCTAGAAAACCTTAATAAGGAAAAATGATGAAAAAAGATCAAATTCTTCTTTATATAGGCGAAGGAGGATGTACTGCTAATGATGGTTTTTTTGAATCTATTGAAAAAAAAAACCCAAAGATTGATACCTGAAACACAAAAATTAAATGAAGTATTTACTTCTTGGGATGGTATACATGATAGAGTACAAATATTGCAAAAAATAAATTGACATCTTTTTAAAAAAATGACATAATCCAAAATATTTTAAGAGAAAAAAATGAAAGTAATTAATTTTTTTGGTGCTCCTGGTGCTGGTAAAACAACGATGACGTTGGAATTGGGTACATTGTTTAAAAAAAATCAGGTTGATGTGGGTGTTTCATTGGAAATGGTCAAGGAATATATTCATTCTGGTAATGAAAACTTTCTTTCATATCAAAATTATATCTTCGCTCATCATGAAAGACAATTAAGAATTTTTCAAAATTCTAGAGAGATTGAATTTGCTCTGAGTGACTCACCATTGCCTTTATCTGTTTTCTATGAGCCAGAAAATTATCCGGTTTACTTCAAGGACTTGGTTTTCGAGTTCTTTAATTCTTTTGATAACATCAATTATTTTGTGGAAAGAAACCATGAGTATTCACATCAGGGGCGTGTTCATAACAAACAGCAATCAGAAATCATTCATCGCAACATGATGGCTTTCTTGATGAACAACAATGTGCCTTTTACGGTGATTAAATCAACAGATGATGTGCAAGAGCATATATTTCATGATTTGATGCAAAATCATCGTGTCCAAGATTATTTAGTAAACAAAAAAATGAGATAAATGGTTGTACTTATTGACAATTTTTTAAAAAAAATTTAACATGATGATGATGAATAATTACTTAAATATTTTTGCTTTAACAACTACCACATCTAACCGAAAAAGGCTGGATGTTTTTTGTCATTGAAAAAATAAATAATCAACAAAAATACCCAATCCAGCATCATAAAATGCTGGATTTTTTTTATTTTAAAAGGAGAAAGAAGATGGAACAATTAAGATATATGGATGTTGCTAATCAAATGAATTTACTGGTATTAGGTGATAGTCCTGGTGTGGTTTACTGGAAACCAGCAGGTTTGAGATTGTATGAAAATTTAAGATCATTCATTAGAAAATATCATCAACAACATGATTATTGGGAGGTTAAAAGTCCGTCAATTGTTAACTCATCATTGTTTGAACAATCTGGGCATATGCAAAAATATCGTGCAAATATGTTTTTAATTGATGAATATGCATTAAGACCTATGAGTTGTCCCAATCATATTATTTTATATCAATCTGAATTGAGAAGTTATAGAGATTTGCCTGTGAAATTATTTGAGTTTGGACAAGTCTATAGAAATGAATCTTCGGGGTCATTGCAATCTTTGTTTAGGCAAAGAGAGTTTTGTCAAGATGATAGTCATGTTTTTGTAGCTGAAAATCAAATCAATGAAGTGGTGAAAAGTTATTTGAAGATGAGCTTGGATGTTTATAAAAAATTGGGATTCATGGATGTGAAGTTTATGCTGTCCTTGCGTCCTGAACAAAGGTTTGGTTCAGACCAACAATGGGATGATGCAGAAAATGCATTGAGAAAATCTTTTCATGATATGTCAATTGAATTTCAAGAATTACCTCAAGGTGGAGCTTTCTATGGTCCTAAAATAGAAATGCAAGTCAAAGATAAATTGGGAAGGTATTGGCAAATGGGAGTCATTCAATTGGATTATGTATTGCCTGAGCGTTTTGATTTAGGATTCATCAATGAAAAAGGATTAAAGGAAAGGCCAGTTATTTTGCATCATGCAGTACTTGGTAGTTTGGAGCGTATGATAGGTGTGCTTTTGGAATCTTTTGATAAAAATTTACCAGATTTTTTACATCCTTATCCACATGTTGTTGTACCAGTTTCTGAAAAATATGTAGATTATGCCAAAAAAATATTTGACAAACTAAAAGAAAATGATTGGGTGTATTTAGATTCTCAAAATGCTAATTTAGGTAAAAAACTTCAGCATTGGAAGCATCTTGCTGCACCTTCTATTTATGTGGTTGGACAAAAAGAAGAGCAATTATTCCAGGAGAAAAATGAATGTTATGTTATGAAAAATAACGTATTGATAAAACTGTGATTTTTCCTTTACAAAGATTTTAATTTTACTATAATCATTTTAATATTAAAAATCATCGGTTATGCAAAAAATTAAAATACAATCACAAACAGTCTATATTTTATCAGGAATCTCATTTTCAGGAAAGAGCTATTTTACCAAGCAATTATTGAATGCTGGTTTATCTAAAGATTCTATCATCAGTGCAGATACAATCAGAGAAAATATTTTAGGTTTTTCAGAACATATTGACGATAATGGCTCATTTCATTATCTATACGGTTGGGAAAATGAGACAACTCCTTTGTGGGATATATTGATGAAAACTTATCAAATCAGATTACAGCAGGGATTGCCTGTTGTCATTGATGCAACCAACTTGACAGATGCTGATAGAAAACCGTTTGTAGACTTAGCTACAAAATATCATAGAAAATCAGAGGTAATTATCTTAGATTTTTCTCTTGATGAAATTCTTCAAAGGTCTCAGTCAAGAGAATTGAGGTTTTTTGATACTTCTTCTGTTTTAAAAAAACAAGCAGAAAAATTTCAAAAAACCTCAAGATATGCTCATCAAATATTGTCTCTACCTTATGAAATTCAATTACTACCATCTTTGTTGGAGACAACCAATATTGATGTTATTGGCGATATTCATGGTTTGAAAAAAGAATTTTTGGATATGATTGAACAATTGGGGTGGTTTGTTGAAGATAATCAACTCAAGAATAGAGATGGACAAAAAATATTATTGTCTTTAGGTGATGTACTTGATAGAGGGCCTGATGGCTTGGAAATTATTAAATTATTCATGAATTCTCCTCAGGTTATCATGTTGCATGGGAATCATGAAGAAAAACTGATCAATAAATATGAGCATTATATTCATACTGAAACAATTCAAACAAAATCAATCTCATCATCTTTGACTTTTAAAAAATTACTCGATGAAACTCCCAGTGTTCAAGCTGAGATCATCAACTATTTGAAAAAAAATGAATTTTATAAAGCTCTTTGGATTGATGCTCAAGGACAAGTCACACAAGATGAAAGTGTTGCTGCTTTAAAAATTGCTTTTATGCATGCAGATGTCAAATATTTCAATCCATATAAAACAATCAAAGGAGATTTGATTTATGGTAAAAAAATATTGAATAAACGTATCGATTTAGAAATTGCTGAAGATAACAATGATAATGATTATCAAAGAGGATATGACAATCAAATTAATCAGTATGTTGTATTGAGGGGGCATGTAAAAGGAGATAATCAATTATCCAGTATTTTTTCTTTAGAGGATAATCAAGCTTTTAAAGGAAATTTGGTTATATGTGATGTTGATAAAATGGTCTATTTATGGACTAAGAGTAAAAAGATGAATAGTGAAATATTTAAGGAATGTACCATGAAATATAAAACAAATTATGACTTTAATGAAGTTGTCAAAGAGCAAATTGAATTAATGAAAGGTTTAAATGAATTGCATAAGTTAGGTTTGGTTTCTGATGGTGAAAGGAAAAATGAAGATGGAAGCAAAATTAAAAATCCATTTGGATTTAAGATTTACAAATATTCTAAAAAAGTTTTTTTCAAAAAATTATGGAAAAAATATCCATTGTTAGAAAAGGCACGAGGAATTGTCTTGGATTCTACAGGTGAAATCATTGTTCATCCATTTGATAAAATCTACAACTATGAAGAGTATGATACAGCTAAAGACTTATTGCCTTCTCAAAAAGTCAAGGTTGTTGAAAAAATGAATGGATTTTTAGGTTGTATTTCTCTCAATCCTATTAATAAGAAATTGATTTATTCAACGACAGGATCTTTATCTGAAGAGGCTCCATTTAATCAATTTATCAAAGACTGTGTGAGCCCTGAATTAAAAGAAAAGTTGGAAAAATATCTAAAAAATAATTCTTTGACATTGATGTTCGAAGTCATTCATCCAGAAGACCCTCATGTCATCTCTTATTCTAAAGAGCAAATGGGACTTTACTTAATTGGTGTTAGAGGTAAGAAAATATCAGATCAACCTTGGAATGAAGAAAAAATTGATGAACTTGCTCAGAATCTTGGCTTGAGAAGACCTTGGCACAAAGAAATGTTGTTTGGTGATTTATTAGAAGAATTAAAAACAATGGAAATCGAAGGTGTGATGGTCAGAGATGTGAATACTCAACAGACTCTTGCTAAAATAAAGACAGATTATTATTTGACTTCAAAGTTTTTAGGAAGAATGAGTCCTAAAATGGTGGAAGAAATGTATCAAAAACCAGATTATTTCAAAGCCAATAAAGTTGATGAGGAATACTTTCATATTGTGGATCATATTGTTGCTCATATTCCTCAAAATGATTTTATTAATATGGAGCAAACACAGCGTGTTCAAACTGTTAGAGGAATTATTGATAAAACAAGAAAAAATTTAAAGTCAACCACAGACTTAGAGGTAAAATCTCCTAAATTAAGATAATTATAAAAGGTTATTATGGCATTTTCAGAAAAACAAAAAATGAAAATTCAATCATTAATAGATAATGTAGAGGAATTTAAAAAAGATATTTATCAAGAATTTGGTACATTTCATCCACATGAAAATGAAAATTTAAAAAAACATTTTTCTGGATATTTATATCAATATTTTATAGATGGTGATGGTATTTTAGATAAATTGTGGCATGCTTATAAAATTAAAAAAGATGATTATTACTTGGAATTATTGAATTTCTTTGCGCAAAATTTTCCTCAAGCGTTAGAACATTCAGCAAAAGGAAAAAGTAGTTTTTCAAGCACATTAATTTTTGAACTTGACCATTATATTGTGCAAAAACAAAGAGGGATGGCAAAATCATTGAGCTTTCAAGACTTTTATCAAAAAAAATATACATCTAACCTAAATGAAGAAGAAGCTGAAATAGTTTATGGATTTTTAAAAAATTTAAAATTGACAGAAATAAAATCTCAGCATCTTGCTCTTGTTCAATACAACTTAAAAGCAAATATTCATTTGCTCAAGGATGGGTATTGTTTAGAAGTATTATTTAAAGATGCAATTTTGAAAAATGATATTGAAGAGCTTAAAATAATTGTTGAACAATTTAAAAATACTTCAGAATATAGAGAATATTCAGATGTTAAAAATAAATTAAGTTTAAACAATGATGGAAAAAAAATATATTCAAAATATGTTGAAGTGATCAAAAAAGATATGGGGTTCTTTGACACCATTTATTATGCTGATATGAATCGAAAAGAAGCACTCTCAATTTATCAATATTCATTGCTTTTATTGTCTCAAAATAAATCTCATCAAGAAACTCATGATTATTTAATCAATGATTTAAAGATTAATACTTATGGAAAAATTGTTTCATCAAATTATAACATGAAAGTGACAGAAAATTTTTCTTTGATGGAGGAGATTGTAGAAAAAAAACCAGAAATGAAAGAATATATTCAGAAATACCTAAAAGAGCATCCCTTAGAAAATATCTGGGAGCAATCTCGTCCTGGTCATGTTTATATTAAATCTGCAACACTTCCTTCTGATTTTAACTTATTTATTTTAATGCAAAGAAATGATTTGCTTGATAAGCTATTTTTAAAAAATGATAAAAACCTATTTTTTAGAAATTTATTAAATACAGAGTTTCCATCAAAAGTAGAAAAATTTGAAAGTCTTCATACTTATATATCAAAACTAGATAAAGGAATTGATTCATATTTCTCTGATCATGTATTGAAGTTATTCATGGATATTGATTTTGAAAAAATGAGCCTCCCCAAAAGAGAAGATTTATTTCATAAAATGAAAGACATTATCGAGCACGCTGATGAACATGATTGGCTGATGCGCTCTTATGTAACGATTTTTCAAGACAATTATTTCAGGTATCCTCAATTGCGTAAGATTTTAAATTCTCATTTGGACTTTGAACAACAGCATTATAATTTCATTAATTCTTTTAAGTTAACCAATGATGAAAAAATTATACAAGGTATGTCTGATTTTATTAAAGAATATCCAGTCATGCTGGAGCAAAAGACTAATAAGCATAATTCAGGATTAAATTATTTAGTCAGTATCAATATGCTACATATCGTAGAGGATGAAATATTACAAAAAAATTTTTCTCATCTAGATTTAAATGTCATTTATAATCAAAATACTTTTGAGTTTGCTGTTCAAAAGATTTTGGAATTGAATTTAAATTTAAATGAAAAAAAATATGATGCATACAATCATCAATGGAGTCAATGGCATATTATTTTTAATAAATTAGAAAACTTGGAGTTATTGGAAAAAATATATGATAAATTAAATATGTCATTAATAGATATTTTGAGCCATCAAGGTATAGGTAGTGTATTTAATAATGATGCCATAGGGATTTTATTTAATAAAAAATATCAAGAGCTTTCAAAACAAGATAAAGACAATGTGAAAATAAGGTTGTCTGAATTACTTTCAGATCATTTTTATTTTGACAATTTAAAAAATAAACTATTTAACAAAGATGGATGCTTTAATGAAGTTTTGCTCACACAAAATAAGGGTATGAATATTTTACACACTTTATGCAAAGATATCAAAACAAATAGCTCTAGAAAAGAAATGATTCAAGGAATTAATTTTATATTGAAAGAAATTCAAGAGTATCCTGAAGGAGAAATTTTATTGAAACAAAAATATAAAAAAGAGCAACCATTAGTCTTATTATTAAAATCATGCTCTGTATTCAATAAAAAAACAGAGAGATTGCCTGCTTCTACATCTGATGCCTTAAAGGAATGTGTCATGAAAATGGTAAAAATGAATAATCATTTGGATGATACTTCTCTTTCAATGGTCAGTGCAATTATTGATAAGGAAAATCTTGAGAAATTTTTCCCAAGACTAAAAGATATCATTGTTGAACATCATCTAAATTATCATTTGGATTTTTCACAAAGTGCTCCTAAAAAAATAAAAAAAATTTAAGCAATGTGTTGAAAAAGTTTATGAAAATCCACAATTACAAAAATCTATAGGAATAGATAAATATCAGGCATGTTTCACAATGTGTGAAAGCAAGCGGCCAATCTTGCTGAAAAAAAATCTCTTTTCAAATGAATCAAGCCTTTTTTGCCGCGTTTGGCAAGTCTTTTGACTTGGTATTTGAAAACATTCATG
>JACCDV010001080.1_pt1 | contig 59672 bp, 54 predicted proteins | sample 7446131 | NCBI WGS metagenome assembly JACCDV01 (sample SAMN15323448, study PRJNA562643) | freshwater metagenome | isolation source: river surface water | place: USA:Blue River Watershed | collected 2017-08-17
CTGGCAGGCCTTCACCTCGGAGACGCCGGTGGCCATCCTGATCGACGAGATCGACAAGGCCGACATCGAGTTCCCCAACGACCTGCTGCGCGAACTCGACCGCATGGAGTTCTACTGCTACGAGACGCGCCAGCTGATCAAGGCCAAGACCCGGCCGCTGGTGTTCATCACCTCGAACAACGAGAAAGAGCTGCCCGACGCCTTCCTGCGCCGCTGCTTCTTCCACTACATCAAGTTCCCCGAGCCCGAGACCATGAAGCAGATCGTGGCGGTGCACTTTCCCCATCTGAAGGCCGAGCTGCTGACGGTGGCACTCAAGAACTTCTATGATGTTCGGGGGCTGCCGGGCCTCAAGAAAAAGCCCTCGACCAGCGAGCTGCTCGATTGGATCAAGCTGCTGGTGGCCGAGGACATTCCGCTCGAAGCCCTGCAAAGCGCCGACCAGAAGGTCTCGGTGCCCCCGCTGGTGGGCGCGCTGCTCAAGAACGAGCAGGACGTCACCTTGTTCGAAAAGCTGGTGTTCATGAACCAGCGCAACCGCTGATTTGTCAGGAAACCCCATGTCCGATGCCCGCCGTCTGCTGATCGAAGGCCTGTCCGATGCCATCGGCTTTGTGGGCGGGGCCCTGGGGGGGTTCTGGCTGGGGCAGTGGATCGGCTGGGACCTGTTCAGCGAGGGCTACGATAGCCTGAGCATCGGGGCGATTTTGCTGGTGGGCCTGGGCGGTGGCGCCGGTCTGCACCTGGCGCGCGCCTGGCGCCGCGCGCAACGAAAGGGCTGAGCCATGCTGACCGATTTTTTCTATACCCTGCGTGCGGCCAAGGTGCCGGTGTCGGTGCGCGAGTACCTGACGCTGCTCGAAGCGCTCAAGGCGCAGGTGATCGGGCCGGGCACCGAGCAGTGCCACATCGACGATTTCTACCACCTCTCGCGCACGGTGCTGGTCAAGGACGAGAAGCACTTTGACAAGTTCGACCGGGCCTTTGGGGCGTACTTCAAGGGCGTCGAGATGCTGACCAGCTTTGACAAGGAAATCCCCTTGTCATGGCTCGAGAACATCTTGCAGCGCGAGCTCACGCCCGAGCAGAAGGCGGCCATCGAGAAGATGGGCTGGGACGAGCTGATGGAGACGCTCAAAAAGCGGCTCGAAGAGCAGAAAGAGCGCCACGAGGGCGGCAACAAGTGGATTGGCACCGGCGGCACCTCGCCCTTTGGCAACAGCGGCCACAACCCGCAGGGCATCCGCATTGGCGGCAAGGGCGGCAACAAGTCGGCGGTCAAGGTCTGGGACCAGCGCGCCTACCGCGATTACGACGACACCCAGGAGCTGGGCACGCGCAACATCAAGGTGGCGCTGCGCCGGCTGCGCCGCTTTGCGCGCGAGGGCTCGCCCGACGAGCTTGATCTGGATGGCACCATCCGCAAGACCGCGGCCAATGCCGGCTACCTCGACATCCTGATGCGCCCCGAGCGGCACAACAATGTGAAGGTGCTGCTGCTGATGGACGTGGGCGGCACCATGGACGAGCACATCTCGCGCGTCGAAGAGATGTTCTCGGCGGCCAAGGCCGAGTTCAAGCACCTGGAGTTCTACTACTTCCACAACTGCGTCTACGACTTCATGTGGAAGAACAACCGGCGCCGCTTTGCCGAGAAATTCCCCACCTGGGACATCATCCGCAAGTACAACAAGGACTACAAGCTCATCTTCATCGGTGACGCGACCATGAGTCCTTACGAGATCCTGCAGCCTGGTGGCAGCGTCGAGTACAACAACGAGGAGGCCGGGGCCGAGTGGCTGCAGCGCTTGACGCACGCCTTCCCGCGCCATGCCTGGATCAACCCTGAGCCGCAAGGGGTCTGGCAGTACCGCCAAAGCATTGCCGTCATCCAGCAACTGCTGGGCCAGCGCATGTTCCCGCTGACCCTCAAGGGCCTGGAAGACGCCATGCGCTTGCTGAGCAAATAAGCATCGACCTTGGGGCGGCGTGGCCGGTGGCCCCTCAGGGCTCCTTGGATGGACCGCTGTTGCAGGCACAATCGGGCCCTATGTTGCGCTGGTTCCGTTTTTTCTCGCACTGGCCTTTGTGGGCCCTGCACCTGCTGGGCTGGGGGCTGGGCTGGGGTGTCTGGCTGTTCTCTGCGGCCTATCGGCGCCGCTTGATCGACAACGCCCGTCAGGCGGGACTGGGCCGCCTGCAAATTGCCTTGGCCATTGGCCACGCCGGCTGCATGGTGGCGGAGCTGCCGCGCGTGTGGCTTGGGCGCTTGCCGCGCCTGCGATGGCGCGCACGCCAGCGCGTGCAAGCGGCGATGGCATCGGGCCAAGGGGTTATTTTTCTGACGCCACATCTCGGTTGCTTTGAGATGACCGCGCAGGCCGTGGCCCATGACTTCTCGGCGCAGTACGGCCCGCTCACCGTGCTGTTCCGGCCGGCTCGCCGCCCCGACATGGACGCCTTGATGCGTGCCTCCCGCCAGCGCCCGGGCTTGCGCACCGCTCCCACCACCTTGTCGGGGGTGCGGCAGATGCTCAAGGCCTTGCGCGCCGGGGAGGCGGTGGGTCTGCTGCCAGACCAGGTGCCGCCGCTGGGCATGGGGGTTTGGGTGCCGTTTTTTGGCCGGCAGGCCTACACCATGACGCTGGCGGCACGCCTGGCCCAGCAGACAGGCGCCCGCATCGTGCTGGTCTGGGGCGAACGCTTGTCCTGGGGGCGCGGCTTTCTCATTCACACCCAAGACCTGCCCCAGCCACTGCCCGAAGACCTGACCGCTGCCGTGCTGCAAATCAATCAGGCGATGGAGCAGATCATTTTGCAATGCCCGCAGCAGTACCTGTGGGGCTATCACCGTTACCGTCAAGCCCGTGAAGAAACGCTCTGAATTGAAGATCCGCCTGACCGCCGGGCTGGTCGCTCTGATGAAGGGGCTGGCGCGGCTGCCGCTGCCCTGGCTGCGACGCCTGGGCACGGCACTGGGGGAGTTGCTGTGGTGGGTGGCCCGCTCGCGCCGGCACATTGTGCTGACGAATCTGCGCCACTGCATGCCCGAACTGACCGAGGCCCAGCGCCGCCGGCTGGCGCGCGCGCACCTGCACTGTTTTGGCCGCTCGGTGCTCGACCGTGCCTGGCTCTGGCACGCGCCCGCGCAGGTGCTGGCGCAACGCCTGCGTTGGGTTGGGCCCACCGAGGTGCTGCAAGCGCCAGGGCCGATGATTTTGCTGGCGCCGCATTTTGCCGGTCTGGACGCCGGCGGCACGGCCGTGGCGCGCGATGTGCGCGGCCCTGTGGCCTTTATTTTTTCGCGCCAGAGCAATCCAGCCATCGACCAGTGGGTCCAACAAGGACGCGAGCGATTTGGCAATGTGCGCCCCTGCTACCGGCATGAGGGCATGCGCCAGATCGTGGCCGGTCTGCGTCGGGGTGAGCCGCTGCACCTCTCGCCCGACATGGACCTGGGGCCGCAGGAGTCGGTGTTTGTGCCTTTTTTTGGCGTGCCAGCGGCGACCGCCCCCTCCCTCTCGCGCATGGCGCGGGTGGGGGATGCACGGGTGGTGCCGGTGGTCACGCGCATGACCGATGCGGGCTACGAGGTGCAGGTCTATCCTGCCTGGACCGATTTTCCAAGCCAGGACCCGGTGGCCGACACCTTGCGCATGAACCAGGCCATCGAAGGCTGGATTCGCCAGATGCCCGAGCAGTACCACTGGGTCCATCGGCGCTTCAAATCGCGCCCACCGGGCGCGCCATCGCTTTACTGAGGCGGCCCCAGGCGCTGCAAAAAATCCTCGATCTCGGCGCCAATGCGGGCCGGGTCCTCGTGCAGGCCCCAGTGCGACAACTCGGGCAGCGGCACGGTGTGCAATTGCGGGATGTGCGCCGACAGGCCGTCGGTCAGGGCCGGCAGCAGGGCATGGTCTTGCTGGCCCCACAGCAGCAAGGTGGGCACCTCAACGCGCCAGGCCTCGGGCGGCAGGCTCACGGCCTGCGCCGCTGGCTCTGCTGGACGAGGTGGGCGCAGCGGCGTGGCGGCATAGTAGTTGAGCGCGCCCTGCAGGCCATGCTGCCAGACGCTTCGGTATTGCGCCCGCACGGCCTGGGTGAGCCAAGGCGCCGGGCGCCCCGCCTCCAGGGTGGCAAACAGGGCGGCAAAATCGTTGGCCGACAGGCGCTCCGCCGCCCCAGGGGCGGCCAAATCGTGCATATAGGCGCTCGCCGCCTGTTGTGCCGGGTTGTGCTGCAACTCGCGCAGCAAGGTGCCGGGGTGCGGCGCGTTCAGGATCACCAAAGCGCGAAGGCATTCGGGGTGCTGGTTGGCCAGGTTCCAGGCCACCGCGCCGCCCCAGTCGTGCGCCACCAGGGCCCCCAGGCGCTGGCCCTGGCCGCAGACGATGTCCACCAGGGCCCGCACATCCTGCACCAGGTGGCGCGGTCGGTAGGCGCGCACATCGGCGGGGGCGCTGGAGCGCTCGTAGCCGCGCAAATTGGGCGCCACACAGCGCCAGCCGCCGTGTTCGGGCTGGGCAAAGTGCTGCATCAGACCGTCCCAGACCCAGGCGCCTTCGGGGAAACCGTGCAAAAACATCAGCACCGGGCGGCCTGGCGTGCCGCAGGCGCGCACGCTCAGCACCATGCCGTCGTGGGGCAGGGGTTGTTGCCAGGTCTCGATGGGGCTCATGCCACCTCGGGGGGCTCGGGCTCGACGGGGTCTTGGGTCGCCGGGGCGGCCTCGGCGGTCTCGTCCTGGGGCGGGTGCGCCCAGTCCCACAGCAGCTGGGCCAGATCCTCCACGCCCTGGCGCTTGAGGGCCGAGAACAGCTTGGCCTGGCCGCCGGCGCATTGCAGCTGGGCAATCGACAGGGCCCGCGCGGACTCGCTGCGGGTGAGCTTGTCGGCCTTGGTCAGCAGGATCAGGAATTCCAGGCCTTCCTCCACCCGCGGCCGGATCACTTCCAGCAAGGCCTCGTCCAGTTCGGTCAGGCCCAGGCGGGGGTCGCACAGCAACACGATGCCGCGCAGGTTGCGGCGGCTGACCAGGTAGTTGACCATCACCTGTTGCCAGCGGACCTTGTCCTCGCGCGAGACGGCGGCGTAGCCGTAACCGGGCAGGTCGGTCAGCACCGCGTCGGTCAGGCCCTGCTTGCCCAGGGCAAACAGGTTGATGTGCTGGGTGCGGCCTGGGCGCTTGGAGGCATAGGCCAGCTGCTTTTGCTGCGTCAGGGTGTTGATGCAGGTGGACTTGCCGGCGTTGGAGCGGCCCACAAACGCAATCTCGGGGACCTCGAGCTCGGGCAACTGATGCAGCTGGGCAGCGGTGGTCAGAAACCGGGCGGTGTGCATCCAGCCCATGGGGGTGACCAAGGCCGCATCAGGGGCTTTGCTGGGGGTGTTTTGGGGCTTTTTTGGGGGGGTGCGCATGGCGTGGGCATTCTCGCCCGGCCGGGCGTCAGGAAAGGGAAACGTGCCCCATTGTAGAATCAGCCGGTTTGAGATCCACCAATTTGTGCATCAGCCTGGATGAGACCATGAAGTCGATTGCCTTTTCTTTGACGACCCTGTTGCTGGCGGGCGCTGCCCTGGCCGCAGGCCCGGCCCCCAAGGCGGCCAAGCCCGATCTGGCCAAGGGCGAAGCCATCTTCACGGCCAATTGCGCCGCCTGCCACGGCGCGGACGGCAATTCTGGCTCCCCGGCCAACCCCAAGCTGGCGCAGCAACATCCGGAATACCTGGTCAAGCAATTGCAGGAATTCAAGTCGGGCAAGCGCGCCAACGCCATCATGGCCGGCTTTGCCGCCACGCTGTCCGATGAGGACATGCGCAACATCGCCTACTGGGTGGGCAGCAAGCCGGGCAAGCCCGGCTTTGCCAAGGACAAGGAAACTGTGGCCCTGGGCGAGCGCATTTACCGCGGCGGCATCTCCGATCGCAACATCGCCGCCTGCGCGGGCTGCCACTCGCCCAACGGCGCTGGCATTCCTGCCCAGTACCCGCGCCTGTCGGGTCAGCACGCCGACTACACCGCGGCCCAGCTGACCGCCTTCCGCGATGGCGTGCGCAAGAACAACCTGCAGATGAGCCAGGTCGCTGCCAAGATGAACGACCGCGAAATCCGCGCGGTGTCGGATTACATCGCCGGCCTGCGTTAAGCCCTGTGCCGCCTGTCGGGCCCATGCCCCTTGGGGTATCGGGCCCTTTTCTTTGTCTGCAGGTCTGGTCTGCGACAATCGGGGTCTGCGCAGGGCCGATGTGGCGGTGAATTTGTTTGCTGACGTCGTGGCCCTCTCTGACCCGCTCCCCACACCATGACTGCTGCCACCGAAGGACTGCCCCAGGAACGCGCCACCCCCCGTTGGCGCGAGGCGGTCGAACTCCTGTCCTCGATGCGCTTTGCCATCGCGCTGCTGAGCGTGATCTGCATTGCGTCGGTGATCGGCACGGTGATCAAGCAGCACGAGCCGATCAACAACTACATCAACCAGTTCGGCCCCTTCTGGGCCGAGGTGTTTGCAGCGCTCAACCTGTACAGCGTCTACAGCGCCTGGTGGTTCTTGCTGATCCTGGCATTCTTGGTGACCAGCACCAGCTTGTGCATTGCGCGCAACACACCCAAGATCCTGGCCGATCTGCGCACCTACAAAGAAGGCCTGCGCGAGCAGGGCCTGCGCGCCTTCCATCACCGTGCGCAGGGTCGCTTTGACCTGGCGCCGGAGCCCGCAGCGCAAGCCCTGGCGGCCGATCTGCAGGCCCTGGGCTGGAAGGTCAAGACCCAGGCCCGCGAGGGCGGTGGGGTGATGGTGGCGGCCAAGCGCGGCGCCGCCAACAAGCTGGGCTATATCGCCGCGCACTCGGCCATTGTGCTGGTGTGTGTGGGCGGCCTGCTCGACGGCGACCTGATGGTGCGCGCCCAGATGTGGTGGGGCAACAAAACCCCGTACAACGGCGGCGGCCTGATCGCCGATGTGCCCGCAGCGCACCGCCTGGGCGAGCGCAACCCGACCTTCCGGGGCAACCTGCTGGTGGCCGAGGGCACGGCGTCGAGCACCGCCTTGCTCAACCAGTCCGATGGCGTGTTGCTGCAGGAATTGCCGTTTGCCATCGAGCTGAAAAAATTCATTGTCGAGTACTACGAGACCGGCATGCCCAAGCTGTTTGCCAGCGACATCGTGATCCACGACAAGGCCACTGGCGAGTCGCGCGAGGCACGGGTCGAGGTGAACCACCCGGCACGCCACCGCGGCATCGAGATTTACCAGTCCAGCTTTGACGATGGCGGCTCCAAGGTCAAGCTGCGCGCCGTGCCGATGGCCGCGCCGGTCAAGCCCTTTGAGGTCGAAGGCACGATTGGCTCGAGCACCGAGATCAGCAACGGCGAGGAAAAACTTCGCCTCGAGTTCACCGGCCTGCGGGTGATCAACGTCGAGAACATGTCGCGCGGTCCGGCCGATGGCCAGGCCACCGATGTGCGCGCGGTGGACTTGCGCCAGAGGATCGAGCAGCGCTTGGGCTCGGGCCACAAGACGGTGACCGAAAAGCAGCTGCGCAACATTGGCCCGAGCGTGAGCTACAAGCTGCGCGACGCTGCCGGACAGGCGCGCGAGTTCAACAACTACATGGTGCCGGTGGACCTGGGCGATGGGCAGCCCGTGTTCCTGCTGGGCATGCGCGACAGCCCGGCCGACAACTTCCGCTACCTGCGTGTGCCGGCCGACGAAAAATTGCAGATCGACGGCTTTGTGCGCTTGCGCACCGCCATGCAGGACCCGGCCATGCGCAGCCGCGCCGTCGACCGCTATGCCGCCCGTGCGGTCGATCCCAAGCGGCCCGAGTTGCAGCAGCAGCTGGCCGAATCGGCGGCCAAGGCGCTGTCCTTGTTTGCGGGCCTGGAGCCCGTCAAGGGCCAGACCACAGGCGGCCTGCAGGCCATTGCCGATTTCATGGACGCCAATGTGCCCGAGGGCGAGCGCGCCCGCGCGGGCGAAATGCTGGTGCGCATTCTCAACGGTGTGCTGTTCGAGCTCGATTCGGTGGCGCGCCAGCAGGCCGGGGTGCCCGCCATGCCGCAGGACATCACCGCCAACTTCATGACGCAGGCCGTCATCGCCCTGTCGGATGCGCCGCTGTACACCGCACCCCTGACCTTCATGCTCGATGGGTTCGAGCAGGTGCAGGCCAGCGTGTTCCAGGTGGCGCGCGCGCCAGGCAAGACGGTGGTGTACCTGGGCTGCTTTTTCCTGATTTTGGGCGTGATGGCCATGCTGTATGTGCGCGAGCGCCGGCTGTGGATCTGGCTGGCGCCTGCAGGCACTGGCGCGCAGGCGCAGATGGCCTTGTCGAGCAACCGACAGACCATGGATACCGATCGTGAATTCGATCAGCTCAAACAACGCCTGCTGGGCGCAACGGAGGCTTCCGCATGAACACCTCGACCCTCAATGCAATGAATTTCAAGGCCTCGCGCCGCACCTGGCTCGACTGGCTGTTTGCGGCGGCGGCGTTGGCCGGCACGGTGTTCGCCTACGCGCGCTACGCGCACGCCATGGATGTGTATGAGCTGGCCATTCTGGGCGGCACGCTGCCGGTGGTGATCTGGCTGGGCTGGTTCTGGGCGCCGCTGCGCAACCTGATGCTGGGGGTGGCGGCGGTCTCGCTGCTGGCCATCAACAGCTATGGCGGCGACCTGGCGCGGGCCGAGCAGGTGTTCTGGCTCAAGTACTTCATCTCGAGCCAGTCGGCCATTCTGTGGATGTGCATGCTCTTTTTCATGAGCACGCTCTTCTACTGGGGCGGCATGTTCATCCGCTCGCAAGCCGATACCCTGGAGCAGCTGGGCGCGCGCCTGGCCTGGGCCGCGGTGGTGATGGCCCTGGTGGGCACCATGGTCCGTTGGTACGAGAGCCACCAGATCGGCCCCGACATCGGCCACATCCCGGTCAGCAACCTCTACGAGGTCTTTGTGCTGTTTTGCTGGATGACGGCCTTGTTCTACCTGTACTACGAAGCGCGCTACCGGACCCGCGCCTTGGGCGCCTTTGTGATGCTGGTGGTCAGCGCTGCGGTGGGCTTTTTGCTGTGGTACACGCTGGTGCGCGAGGCGCATCAGATCCAACCGCTGGTGCCGGCCCTCAAGAGCTGGTGGATGAAGCTGCATGTGCCGGCCAATTTCGTGGGCTATGGCACCTTCGCCCTGGCGGCCATGGTGGCCTTTGCTTACCTGATCAAGCAGCAGGCCGGTGAGGTGCGCTGGGTGCGCCTCTTGCCCCTGTGGTTGCTGGGCATTGTCCTGTGCTTTGAACCCCTGGTGTTCCGCCGCAGCGCCACCGGCGGCATGAGCGACTGGTGGGCGGTGTACTTTGGCGTGTCGGCGCTGATCGTGGGCGGTATTTTGCTGGGCCGTCGCCGCATTGCCGAACGCCTGCCCTCGTTCGAGGTGCTGGACGACGTGATGTACAAGGCCATTGCCGTGGGCTTTGCCTTCTTCACCATCGCCACGGTGCTGGGCGCGCTGTGGGCCGCCGAGGCCTGGGGGGGCTACTGGAGCTGGGACCCCAAGGAAACCTGGGCCCTGATCGTCTGGCTCAACTATGCGTCGTGGTTGCACATGCGCCTCATCAAGGGCCTGCGCGGCACGGTGGCCGCCTGGTGGGCCCTGGTGGGCCTGGCCATCACCACCTTCGCCTTCCTGGGCGTGAACATGTTCCTGAGCGGCCTGCACAGCTACGGTTCGCTGTAAAGGCCTAGCGCAGGACAAGGGCGGCAAAAGCCCTTGTCCTGCCGGCCGTGCAAGGCGCAGGCATTTGGCATAGAGTGCGGGTTTGCTGCAACGGGAGCCCATGCCATGCTGATTCGCACCCATAACGACGGATTCATCCATCCGCATTCCAGTGAGATCACACCGCCTGCGGTGTGGCAGCAGCGCCGCCAGTGGCTGCGCGCGGTGGGGGCCACAGGCCTGATGGCCAGCGGCCTGGCCGCCGCCGCGACGGGGCCCGGGCAGAACCGTCCCTTGCCTGGCGTGCCCTCCAAGGTGCCTGGCGCGATGGTGATGGACAAGCTCACCGGCTACGACGACGTCACCAGCTACAACAACTTCTACGAATTCGGCACCGACAAGGCTGACCCCAAGCAGCGCGCCCACACCTTGCGCACCGAGCCCTGGAGCGTGGTGGTCGAGGGCCTGGCAGGCAAGCCCGGTCGCTTTGGCCTGGAGGACCTGTTGCGCCTGGCCCCGATGGAGGAGCGCATCTATCGCTTGCGCTGTGTCGAGGGCTGGTCGATGGTGATCCCCTGGGTGGGCTATTCGCTGTCGGAACTGCTGCGCCGGGTGCAGCCGCAGGGCAGCGCCAAATTCGTCGCCTTTGACACCCTGGCCGATCCGCAGCAGATGCCGGGGGTGCGCGGCGGCATCCTGGATTGGCCCTATGTCGAGGGCCTGCGCATGGACGAGGCCATGCATCCGCTGACCATGCTCGCCTTTGGCCTGTATGGCGAGGTCATGCCCAAGCAAAACGGCGCGCCGCTGCGCCTGGTGGTGCCCTGGAAGTACGGCTTCAAGAGCATCAAGAGCGTGGTGCGCATTCGCCTGCTCGACAAGCAACCCGTCTCGAGCTGGGAAAAAGCCGCGCCCCAAGAGTACGGCTTCTACTCCAACGTCAATCCCAAGGTTGACCACCCGCGCTGGAGCCAGGCGACCGAGCGGCGCATTGGCGAGGACGGCGTCTTCACCCGCAAACGCCCCACGCTGATGTTCAACGGCTACGAGGCACAGGTCGGCTCGCTCTACGCCGGCATGGACTTGCGGCGCAATTTCTAAGGCGGCGCGCGTGCGACATTGGCTGGCGCAGCGCTGGCTCTGGTGGGCCTTGCTGGGCTTGCTGGCGTGGCCCGCCCTGTCCCTCTTGCAAGGCGCCCTGGCCAATACCCTGGGGGCCAATCCGGCCGAGGTGCTGATCCGCAGCACCGGCGACTGGACCTTGCGGGCGCTGTGCCTGGTGCTGGCGGTCACGCCGGCACGCATCTGGCTGGGTCAGCCGCTGCTGGCGCGATACCGGCGCCTTTTGGGGCTGACGGTGTTTGTGTACGCCTTCTTGCACCTGCTTTGCTATGCCTGGCTCGACATGGGCCTGGACCTGGCCGATATTGGGCGCGACATCGCCAAACGCAATTTCATTTTGGTGGGCTTTGCGGCCTTTGTGCTGTTGCTGGCCATGGCCCTGACCTCGTTCAACCGCGCCATCCGCGCCCTGGGCGCGCGCCGCTGGCAGGCCCTGCACCGCAGCGTGTACGCCGTGGCCGGGCTGGGGCTTTTGCATTTTTTCTGGATGCGCAGCGGCAAGCAGGACTTTGCCGAGGTGGCGGTCTACGCGGCCCTGCTGGCCGGGTTGCTGGGCTGGCGCCTGTGGCGCGCGCTGCGCCAGCGCATGGGCCGGGCCTGAGCGTCTGCGCTCAGACCAGGCGTTCCTGGGCCATGGTGTCGGCGGCCGATTCGCGCGCGCGAATCAGGTGCACCTGGGTGCCATCGACAAGCAACTCGGCCGCACGACCGCGCGTGTTGTAGTTGCTGGCCATGCTCATGCAGTAGGCGCCCGCCGACAACACCGCCAGCAGATCGCCCGACTGCACAGCCAGCGTGCGGTCGCGGCCCAGCCAGTCGCCGCTCTCGCACACCGGTCCGACCACGTCGTAGACCACGCCCGGCTCGTCGCGCGGCTGCAGGGGCACGATCTGGTGGAAGGCCTGGTACATGGCCGGTCGCGGCAAGTCGTTCATGGCCGCGTCGACGATGCAGAAGTTCTTGCTCGACCCCGGCTTGGTGTAGAGGACCTCGGTCAGGCAAACGCCCGCGTTGCCCACCAGCGAACGGCCGGGTTCGACCATCAGCATGCGGTGGCCGTGGCCGCGCGCATCGAGCTTGGCCAGCAGCTGGGCCCACAGCGCATCGGCGGCGGGCGGCTGGTCGCCCTGGTAGTCAATGCCCAGGCCGCCGCCAAAGTCCAGGTGCGCGATCGGCACGCCGGCGGCTTCGATGGCCTCGACCAGATCGAGCATGCGGTCCATCGCGTCCAGATAGGGCGTGATCTCGGTGATTTGCGAGCCGATGTGGCAATCGATGCCCACCACCTGCAGGCCTGGCGCTTGCGCCGCCTGCTGGTAGACCGCCACCGCGCGTTCGTGCGCGATGCCAAATTTGTTGCCCTTGAGGCCTGTCGAGATGTAGGGATGGGTGCGCGCGTCCACATCGGGATTCACGCGCAGGCTGACCGGCGCGCGCACGCCCAGCGACAGGGCGACCTCGTTGAGCACCTGCAGCTCGGCCTCGCTCTCGACATTGAAGCACCCCACGCCGGCTTGCAGGGCCTGGCGCATCTCGGCGCGGGTCTTGCCCACACCCGAGAAAATCACCTTGGCCGGGTCGCCGCCGGCGGCCAGCACGCGCGCGAGCTCGCCGCCCGAGACGATGTCAAACCCGCACCCCGCTTGCGCGAACAGCTGCAGGATGGCCAGCGAGCTGTTGGCCTTCATGGCGTAGTGGATGCGCGCGCGCCGGCCCGCAAAGCCGCGTTGATAGGCGGCCAGCGCGGCCAGCATCGAGGCGCGCGAGTAGACAAACAAAGGTGTGCCGTGCTGCGCGGCCAGATCGGCCAGGCGCACGCCCTCCACCTGCAGCTGGTCGTCGTGGTAGGCAATGTGGGGGTGTCCGGGCAGGGCAGGGCGCATGGTGGTGACTGAAAAAATCAGCGCGCGGGAGCCACTGGGGCAGCGGGCGCGGGGGAGGCGGGCGTGACAGCGCCAGGGCGCAGCGATTCGGGCAAGGTGGCGCGATCACGCGCCTCGGCTTGCGTGGGCAGGGACAGCGGCCCCTTGAGGCCGCAGGCGCTGAGCAGGCTCAGCACGACCGCAAGGCCGGCAGGGACAAGCCACCTGACTAGAATCGCATTCCTTGTGCACATGGACCGATTGTAATGACCGACCTTGAATTCCTGGACCAGGCCGAACGATTGCTGGCGGCCATCGAGGCTTGCTGCGACCGCCTCAACGAGACCACCGAGGCCGATCTGGACAACCAGCGCGTGGGCGGCATGATCACCATCACCTTGCCCAACCGCAGCCAGCTGGTGATCAATTTGCAAAAGCCCCTGCACGAGGTCTGGCTGGCCGCGCGCCGTGGCGGCTTTCACTACCGCTTTGACGGCCAGCAGTGGCGCGACACCAAGGGGCAGGGCGAGTTCTGGCAACACCTGTCGGACTGTGCCAGCGAGCAAGCGGGCATGCCCTTGCGCTTCGCCCCCTGAGGCGCTCCCAGCGCCGCCCGCATGCCGCGCTGGGGCGGGCTTCAGTTGCTGCGGAAAAGGTCGAGGATGCGGTTGCGCTCTTCGGAGGCCGGCGGCTTGGCATTTTTGCCCAGCACCGTGATGCCGCCGCCTGCGGCGTACTCGCTGTAGGCCCAGTCGCCACCGCTTTGCACCACGCCTTCGGGCACGGCCGGCTCGGCCACCGGCAGGCTGCGCATGGCGGTCTCCATGAACTGGATCCACACCGGCAGGCTCAGGCCACCACCGGTTTCGCGCTCCCCCAGTTTGCGGGGGGTGTCGTAGCCGATCCAGGCCACGCCCACCAGTTGCTGGTGATAGCCGGCAAACCAGGCGTCCATGGCGTCGTTGGTGGTGCCGGTCTTGCCGTAAATGTCGCTGCGCTTCAAGGCACCCGGGGCGCGTGCGGCGGTGCCCGAGCGCGTCACCTCTTGCAGCAGACTGGTCATGACAAAGGCATTGCGCGCGGGGATGGCGCGCTGCGCCTCGTCGGGCTGCTCGGGCAGCGGGCGCTCGACCAGCACCTTGCCGCGCGAGTCGGTGATGCGGGTGATCAGGTGCGGCTGCACGCGGTAGCCACCGTTGGCAAACACGCTGTAGCCCACCGCCATTTGCATGGGCGTGACCGAACCGGCGCCCAGCGCCATGGTCAGGTAGGGCGGGTGCTTCTCGGCGTCAAATCCAAAGCGCTCGACCCACTCCTGTGCATAGCGCGGCCCAACGGCCTGCAAGACCTGGATCGACACCATGTTCTTGGATTTGGCCAGCGCGCGGCGCATGCTCATCATGCCCTCGAAGGTGCCGTCGTAGTTTTTCGGCTCCCACGCCTGGCTGCCGGTCACGTCGGCGCTGAAGAACAGGGGCGCGTCGTTGATCTGGGTGGCGGGCGTGAAGCCTTTTTCGAGCGCGGCCGAGTAGATGAAGGGCTTGAAGCTTGAGCCCGGCTGGCGCCAGGCCTGGGTCACGTGGTTGAACTTGTTCTTGGCGAAATCAAAGCCGCCGACCAGGGCCCGGATGGCGCCGTTTTGCGGTGTCATGGCCACAAACGCGCCTTCCACCTCGGGCAGTTGGGTGAGCTCCCAGCGGTTGCCCACCTGCACGATGCGCACCACCGCACCGCGGCGCAGGCGCAGCGCCGGGGGGGCTTTGTCCGTCAGGCCCGATTGCACCGGCTTGAGGCCTTCGCCCGTGATGTCAATCGGCTCGCCGTTGCCGCGCTGCACCGTGACCTTGCGTGGGGTGGCGGTCAGCACCACCGCAGCCATCACATCGCCGTTGTCAGGGTGGTCGTCGAGCACATCGTCAATCGCGTCTTCCATGGCCTTGGGGTCTTGCGGCAACTCGATGAACTTTTCGGGGCCACGGTAGAACTGGCGCCGCTCGTAGTCCATGATGCCGGCGCGCAGCGCGCGGTAGGCGGCCAGTTGCTCACGCGCTTGCAGGGTGGTGTAGACGTTGAGGCCACGGGTATAGGTCTCGGGGCCGTACTGGGCATGCACCATCTGGCGGATGGTTTCGGCCACAAACTCGGCATGCACCATGTTGCGCTCGGCGCTGCTGCGGATGCGCAAGGGCTCGGCCTTGGCCGCTTGTGCCTGGGCGGCGCTGATGTAGCCGTTGTCCTGCATGCGCTCGATGATGTAGAGCTGGCGCGAGCGCGCGCGCTTGGGGTTGCGCACCGGGTTGTAGGCCGACGGCGCCTTGGGCAGGCCGGCCAGCATGGCCGCCTCGGCAATCGTGATGTCCTTGAGCGGTTTGCCAAAATAGGTTTCGCTGGCCGCGGCAAAACCATAGGCCCGGTTGCCCAGGTAAATCTGGTTCATGTAGATCTCGAGGATCTGGTCCTTGCTCAGCAGGTGCTCGAGCTTGTAGGTCAGCAGGATTTCGTAAATCTTGCGGGTGTAGGTTTTCTCGGAGCTCAGGTAGACGTTGCGTGCCACCTGCATGGTGATGGTCGAGGCGCCCTGGCTCTTGTTGCGCGCGATATTGGCCAGGCCCGCGCGCAAGATGCCCAGGTAGTCCACGCCACCGTGCTCGTAAAAGCGCGAGTCCTCGATCGAGAGCACCGCATCGCGCATCACCTTGGGGATCTCGGCAATCGGGGTGAGCTGACGGCGCTCCTCGCCAAACTCGCCCAGCACCTCGCCCTCGACGCTGAAGATGCGCATTGGCAGCTTGGGCCGGTAGTCGGCCAGCTCCGAGACATCGGGCAGGTTGGGGTAGACCATCACCATCGCCACGCCCACCACCATCAGCAGGGACAGGCCCCCGGCCAGCAGCAGGCCGCCAGCCATCAGGGCCAGCCGGCTCAACCAGCGGGTGGGATCCACCCGACGGGCCGGATCTTTGGGGGGGTGGGCGTTGGGGTCAACAGAGGACATGCCAGCAGCGCAGGTCTGCGCAGAGAGTAGATGGGCCATTATCGGGCATCCCGCCTCTGCTGCGGGCCAATCTGCAGGTCCGGGGCAGGGCTTGGTCCGCCCGCTCTGTGCATCGCCCAAGGCCAGGCGCCTTGCCCAACAGGCGCCGCCACGCCACAAGGTGTGGCCGATCGGGCCTGGGTCTGCAAAAGTCCTGCATGGCCCGTGCCAAAGTGCGCGCCCCCCTCTTTGCGCGCCCGGTGACCGGTGCTAGAACCGCTTCCCCTTTGGTCTTCCAAGCAAGGAGAACGAGATGCAAGCATCTTGGTTGCCCCACACCTTTGGCTGGCACCGACTGCCCATGCGGCCACGCACCTGCTGGGTGGGGGCCAGTGATGACCAGGCCTGGTGGTTGTTGGGCTTTGCGGGCGCGCGCCATGGTCGGTTGGGCGCGCCGGCCTGGCATGCGCGCGGGCAGGCCCTGCCAGGCCCCGAGGTGCCCCGCTGGCGCGGTCAGCCCTGCTGGCGCCCGCGACTGCATGCCACCCTGCCGGCTGCGGTGACGGCACGTTGGCAATGCCCGCCGGGTGCCCATGCTGCCCACACGCCCGACGCCCAGGCCGATTGCTGGCTGGCTGCCGCCGAAGCCTTGAGCCTGTCACCGCAAGAGGTGTGCTGGCAAGTGCAGCCCCAGGCGCCGGGTGAGCCACGACGTGGCTGGGCGGTGCCGCGGCGCACCGTGCAAGACCTGCAGCAAAGTCTGCACCGCCTGGGTTGGCGCCTGGGGGTGATCGAACCCGAGGCCTGGGCCGCACAACGGGCATGGGCGGCGCTCTTGGGGGGCTGGGAGGCTTTGTTGGGGGATGCCCCACAGGACTGGTGCTGGCGCGACGCCGATGCCACGACCGAGCCCGAGACCGAGCGATCTCCCATCGAGGAGGTGCAGGCGCGGGTGCCGCTGGACACCTGGCGCTGCCTGTGTGCCAGTGGCCTGGGCCTGGGGGTGTGGCAAGCCGGTGGCAGGGCATGAACCCCTCGCAGCCACTGCTGGACCTGGCCCTGCCTCTGCGCCGACCCAGTCGCTGGCATTGGTTTTGCGCGGGCGCCTTGTTGGGTGGGCTGGGGTCGGTGCAAGCCTTGCAACACCTGCAGGCCAACTGGGCCGCGCAAGCGTCCAGTGATCAGCAGGCACGCGCGTTGCGGCAAGCGCTGGGCCAGCCCGCACCTGGCCACGAGCCCCCCGCGCAACAGGCCATGCTGGCGCGCATCCTTGCGCACCAAGCGGCCAGCGTGCGCCTGCAAGACGCCTTCCTGGCCTTGGCGCCGTCCCTGTCACAAACGCTGGTGTGGCGCCTGTCCGATGGGCGGTGGGAATTGCAAGGCGGGCTGATGCAGGGCGATCAGGCCCAGGCCTTGATGGCCGAGTTGCAAACGCACAGCGGACAGCCCTGGCGCCTGGTGCGCCTGAGCCAGCCGGGGCCCACGCCAGACGCTGCGCCGGTGGCGATCGCGGCCCAGGGGCCGCACCAAGCTGCGCGCGACGGGCCGGCGGCACCCTGGCAATGGGTGGCCCAGAGCGCCATGCCAGCCTTGATGCCCGAGCGCCTGGAGGCCAAGGGCGCGCCCGCGCCCCCATCGGTGCCCGCCACCCGGGGGGCGCCATGACCCAGCCATGGAGGGCCGGGTTGGTGGGCCTGGGCCTGGGCGGCATGCTGGGGGGGCTGTCCGTGGGGCCCGACGCCTGGCGGGCCTGGTCGGCCCAGGTCCATGCCGCCCAAGCCCTGGCCAGCACACCCGAGCCTGCGCAGGTCGTCGCTGTGGCCCCGCCACGCCTGCCCTGGCCAGAGGCCAGTGGCGGGGCCGCACTGGCGGCGCAGGTGCTGGCCCGCTTGCAGGCCCATGGTCTGGAAGTGCGGTCCATGGAATTGGGCGGCATCGTGCCCGTCACGGCCTTGCCGGGCTTGCAGTACCAGACCTTGACGTGGCAGTTGCAGGGCCGGCGCGAGGATTGGGTGGCGGCCTGGTCCGACCTGGTGGCGCAAGGCCCGCTGTGGACCTTGCAGAGCTGGCAGTTGGTGCCCGAAGTCCGCGCCGGGGGCCCAGACGACCGCGTCATGTGGCAAGGCCAGTGGCAGCAATGGATGCACAGCGCCGCCGACAGCGCACGCGCCATCCGCTTGGCACCCATGCCGCCTCGACCCGAGCGCCGGCTGCAAGCCGCGCCCCCAACAAGGGTCAAGGCAAGGCCCCCAATGGCCCCGACCGTGGCCGCGCCGCCACGCCCCGACTTGCTGGGTTTGCAGCAAGCGCATGCCAGCGAGCCGTGGCAGGCCTGGCTGCGCCCGCACCAGGCCGACCATGCCGTGTTGGTGCAGGCGGGCCAAGACTTGCCGCCGGCCTGGCGCGTGTTGACGGTGGACCCGCAGGGTGTTTGGTTGCAAGCGGTCCATGCAAATGCCACACCTGTGCGCCTGCCTTGGCCCATTCAACCCGAATGACAGGAGAAGACCATGCGCGTTTGCCACGATGCTGCTGCAGGCCATGCAGGGTGCCCCAAGGGGCGTCCGCTGGCCTGCATGCTTGTTTTTGCGGCGCTGTGCCGCCCCGGCTGGGCGGGGGATTCATCCGATCCGGCGCCGCCCGCCACGCCTGTGCGTGCCGAACCGATGCTCAGCCTGAGTGTGCGCGACATGGACGTGCGGGTGCTGCTGCAGTCGCTGGCGCGCCAGCACGGGCTGAGCCTGGTGCTGGCCGAGTCGGTCAAGGGCCCCCTGACCCTGGAACTGCATGCCACCGCCTGGCCACAGCTGTGGCAAGCCGTGCTGGATGCGGCAGGTCTGGTACAGGTGCCGCGCGCGCACGGCCTTTGGGTCGGCTCTGCGCAGGACTGGGTGCTGCGCGAGGGTCAGCGCCTGCAACAACAGGCGGCGCTGGAGGCCGCCATGCCCCTGCAGACGCACGCCGTGCGCCTGCAGCATGCCCGAGCCACCGATGTGGCGGCGCGCCTGCTCGGGCCGGGCCAGCACTGGGTGAGCGCGCGCGGTAGCGTGTTGGCCGAGCCACGCACCAACCAGCTCTTTCTGGTCGATGTGCCCGCACGCCTGAGCCAGTTGACGCAGCTGATGCGGCAGATCGACCAGCCGGTGCAGCAGGTGGCCATCGAGGCCCGGATTGTGGAGGCCGACGAGCAGTTTGGCGCCTCGCTCGGGGCCCGACTGGGGGTGGGCCTGCTTGCGCCCTTGCGCATCGACGGCCAGCCACGTGGCAGCGCCAGTCTGGGCGCCGGCCTGGCCAGCACGTCGGGCACAGCAGGTGCAGCGCTGCGCGGTGGCACCACACCGGGCAACCAGCTCAATCTGCCAGCCGGGCAAGCGGGGCAAAGCAATGTGGCCCCGGCCACGCTGGCCGTGGCCCTGTTCAACGCCGGGGCCGATCGCTTCATCAACCTGGAGCTATCGGCCCTTGAGGCGCAGGGGCGCGGCAAGATCGTCTCGCGCCCGCGCATTGTCACGGCCGACCAGACCAAGGCGCTCATTGAGCAGGGCACCGAGCTGCCCTACCAAAGCACGGGCGTGTCGGGCAACCTGGCGGTGACCAGCATCAGCTTTCGCAAGGCCAATCTCAAGTTGGAGGTCACGCCGCACATCACACCCGAAGGGGCGGTGGTGCTGGAGGTGGAGGTGCACCGCGACAGCGTGGGCGCCCTGACCCCGGCGGGTCATGCCATCACCACCAAGCATTTGCGCACCCAGGTGCGGGTCGAAGACGGCGGCACGGTGGTGTTGGGCGGTATTTTTGAAGAGAGCGACAAGCGTGACAACGCCGGCGTGCCGGGACTGGCCAGCTTGCCCTGGCTGGGCTGGCTGTTCCGTCAGGAGCAGTCGCTGCGCCGTCGCAGCGAGTTGCTGGTCTTCCTCACGCCCCGCGTGCTGGCCGAGCCCGTCGCCGCCCGCCCGCCCGAGCATGCGGGACAGGCCGGTGTGCCAGGGCTTGAGCAGGGCCCTGATCCCCAGCCGGAGCCCCGCCTTGAAGCTGGGCCATGATGTTCAATCCCATGCCTGCACCGGTGGCCGCCGCGTGCGGGCGATGGCGCCCAGACCCGTCGGCCTCTGCGGGCCCAAGCGGGGCGCGCCGGGGCCACAGGCCACGCATGGCCCTGGTCCACCTGCGCCGATCCCAGGTGCTGCCAAGCCTGTCTGGCGCAGTCTGCAGCCCGCAAGACAGGGCCTGTTCAAGCGGGCTTGGCCCAGCCCCTGACTTACACTAGGGGGATGGGTGCCCGTCATGGCTGGGCGCCGGTTTGAGACGCTTTTTCTTGTGAACATCATCCTTGTTGGCATGCCGGGATCCGGCAAAACCACGCTGGGCCGCTTGCTCTCGCGGCGCCTGGGGATGCCGTTTGCCGATGTGGATCATGCGATCGAGGAACGCCTGGGTTGTTCGGTGCGGGAGTACTTTGATCGAGCCGGCGAGCAGGCCTTTCGTGACCTGGAGCAGCAAACCGTTGACGAACTCACACGCCGGCCCGCCGGCGTGATCTCCACCGGCGGTGGCTCGGTGCTGCGGCCGGTCAACCGCCAGATGTTGCGCGAACGCGGCCGTGTGTTTTACCTGCGCGCCTCGCCCGAGGATCTGTACCGACGGCTGCGCCACGACACCACCCGGCCGCTGCTGCAAGTGGCCGATCCGATGGCGCGGCTGCGAAGCCTCTTCAAAGAGCGCGATGCGCTCTATCGCGAGGCAGCCCACCATGTGCTGGACACCAACCGGCCGTCCGTGTCCCATCTGTTGGGGCGCATCATGATGCAGCTTGAGCAGGATGCTTGCATGCCGCCCCAAGCCCCGGCCGCGCCGGCTGCCAATCCCACGGGCGCCTGAGCCCTTTTTCTTGCGGAGAACGCCTCAAGTGACTGCTTCATCCACCGTGCGCATTGACCTGGGCGAGCGCGCCTACGACATCCGCATCGCCCCAGGTTTGCTGGGCCAAGCCCAGGCCTGGACCGGACTGCCGCGTGCGTCGGTGGCGGTGGTGGTCAGCAACGACACGGTCTGGCCGCTGTACGGCCCCGCCCTGCAGCAGGCCCTGGCCCCGCACTATGCGCGCGTGTTGCCGGTGGTGCTCCCCGACGGTGAGGCACACAAGGACTGGGCCACACTGAACCAGATTTTTGATGCCCTGCTGGGCCAGGCCTGCGACCGCAAAACGGTGCTGTTTGCCCTGGGCGGCGGTGTGGTGGGCGACATGACTGGCTTTGCTGCCGCTTGCTACATGCGCGGCGTGCCCTTTGTGCAAGTGCCGACCACGCTGCTGGCACAGGTGGATTCGTCGGTGGGGGGCAAGACCGCCATCAACCACCCCTTGGGCAAGAACATGATCGGCGCCTTCTACCAGCCGGTGCGGGTGCTGTGCGATCTCGACACCCTGGCCAGCCTGCCCAAGCGCGAGCTGGCCGCCGGTCTGGCCGAGGTCATCAAGTACGGCCCGATTGCCGACATGGCCTTTCTGGACTGGATCGATGCCAACCTGGATGCCTTGCTGGCGCGCCAACCCGAGGCGCTGGCCCATGCGGTGCAGCGCAGCTGTCAGATCAAGGCCGATGTGGTGGGCGTGGACGAGCGCGAGTCGGGCCTGCGCGCCATCCTGAATTTTGGCCACACCTTTGGCCATGCCATCGAGGCCGGTCTGGGCTTTGGGGTCTGGCTGCATGGCGAGGCGGTGGCCTGCGGTATGGTCATGGCCGCGCACCTGTCGCAGCGCCTGGGCCTGGTCGACGCCGAATTTGTGGCGCGCCTGACGCGCTTGATCGAGCGCGCCGGCTTGCCGGTGCGGGGTCCGCAGTTGTCGGCGCAGGACAATGCCGGCGAGTACCTGGCGCACATGCGCCTGGACAAAAAGGCCGAGGCGGGCGACATCCGCTTTGTGCTCATCCACCCGCCCGGTCAGGCGGTGGTGCGCCCCGCGCCCGATGCGCTGGTGCGCGAGGTCATTGACCACTGCTGTGCTTGAGGCCTGCATGGCCACCGGCCTGGGCCGCCATGGGGGCCGCGCATGAGCGAGGCGGCGCTGGCGCCCTGGGCCAGTGACCCGGCGCGCACCCGCGGCCGGCGCCACCCCGAGGTGCCCGCGCCCACGCGCAACGACTTTCAGCGCGACCGTGACCGCATCGTCCACTCGACGGCCTTTCGGCGCCTGGTCTACAAAACCCAGGTCTTTCTGAACCACGAGGGCGATTTGTTTCGCACCCGCCTGACCCACTCGCTGGAGGTGGCGCAGCTGGGCCGCTCGATGGCGCGCGCGCTGGGCCTCAACGAGGACCTGGTGGAGGCGATTGCGCTGGCGCACGACCTGGGGCACACGCCGTTTGGTCATGCCGGCCAGGACGCGCTCAATGCCTGCATGCAGGCGCACGGCGGTTTTGAGCACAACCTGCAAAGCCTGCGTGTGGTGGACGAACTCGAAGCGCGTTACCCCGATTACGACGGCTTGAACCTGTGCTTTGAAACCCGCGAGGGCATTCTCAAGCACTGCTCGCAGCGCAACGCCCAGGCCCTGGAGCTGCGCGAGCCCGGTGGGGTGGCCGCGCGCTTTATCGCCCGCACCCAGCCCAGCCTGGAGGCGCAGCTGTGCAATCTGGCCGATGCCATTGCCTACAACGCGCACGACATCGACGACGGGGTGCGCTCGGGCCTGCTGAGCTTGGCGCAAATGGCCGAGGTGCCGCTCTTTGCCCAGTACCAGGCCGAGGCCCTGCAGGCCCACCCGGGCCTGGACCAGGCGCCGCGGCGCTGGCTCTACGAGAGCATTCGCCGCATGCTCAGTGCGCAGGTCTACGATGTCATTGACACCACGCGCGCGGCCATTGCGAACGCCGGCGTGCAAAGCGCCGATGAGGTGCGGCAAGCGCCGCCGCTGGTGCGCTTTTGTGCCGACATGCACGCCCGCCACACGGCGCTCAAGCAGTTTCTGTTTGGCCACCTGTACCGGCATCCCCAGGTGACCGAGCGCATGGCGCAGGCGCAGCAGGTGGTGCACGAGCTGTTCGAGGCCTACACGCAGGCGCCGCAGGACATGGGCCCGGAATTTGCCGAACGCGCCGACCGGCCCCGGGCGGTGGCCGACTACATTGCCGGCATGACCGACCGTTTTGCCCTGCGCGAGCACGAGCGCCTGACCGGGCGTCGTCTGCTGTGAAGGCCCATCTGGCCTGGGCCGTGGTGGTCGCCGGCGGGGTGGCCGCCTTGCAGGTCGGCAAGCTGCCTCCGGCCGTGCCCGCCCTGCAGTCCGAGCTGGGCCTGTCGCTGGTGGCGGCGGGCTTTCTGCTGTCGATGGTGCAGGGCGCTGGCCTGTTGCTGGCGGTGCTGATGGGCGTGTGGGCCGATCGCATGGGCCTGCGCCGCAGCATGTTGCGCGGCCTCTTGCTGTTGGCCCTGGCCAGTGCCCTGGGCGCCCTGTCCGAGGCTGTCTGGGTGCTGCTGGCCTGCCGCGCGCTGGAGGGCCTGGGCCTGCTGCTGGTGGCCTTGCCTGCGCCCGCCTTGATCCGCCGCCTGGTGCCGCCCGAACGCTTGCCCGGCATGCTGGGGTTTTGGGGCGCCTACATGCCCAGCGGCACCGCGCTGGCGCTGCTGCTGGGGCCGCTGTGGCTGGGCGTCTGGGGGTGGCGCAGCTGGTGGCTGGTGCTGGCAGGGACCTGTCTGCTCATGGCCGCCGTCCTGTGGCGCTGGTTGCCCCCCGATCCCGCGCCGCTTGCGCAAGAGGCGGCCGCTGCCGGCGTGCTGACGCGCCTGCGCCGCACCCTGGGCCACACCGGTCCATGGCTGGTGGCGTTGTGTTTTGGCCTCTATTCGGGGCAGTGGTTGGCGGTGGTCGGTTTTTTGCCGGCCATCTACACCGCAGCGGGCTTGGATGGCGTGCAGCTGGGCCTGCTGACCGCGCTGGCCGCGGCGGTGAACATGTTGGGCAACATGGCCTCGGGCCGTTTGCTGCTGCGGGGCTGGGCACCGCGCAGCACGCTGTGGCTGGGTTTTGCCGCCATGGCCGTGGGCAGCACCTTGGCCTTTGTGCCTTGGACCGAGCCCTGGCCCTGGCTGCGCTATGCCGGGGTACTGGTCTTCTCGGGCCTGGGTGGGCTGGTGCCGGGCACCTTGTTTGGCCTGGCGGTGCGCCTGGCCCCCGGTGAGCAACAGGTGGCGGCCACGGTGGGCTGGGTGCAGCAGCTCTCGGCCCTGGGCCAGTTCATGGGCCCGCCGGCGGCGGCCAGTCTGGCCGCGCACGCGGGGGGCTGGCAGCTCACGCCGCTGTTCACTGTGGCCTGTTGCGTGGGGGGCCTGTGCCTGGCCGCGCTGGCACAGCGCCGCCTGCAGGCACAATCACGGGCATGAGCGATGCCCCCCGCGACCCCGAGGTCGACCTCTTTGTGACCGATACCGTGCGCTGGCTGGAACGCGCGGTCATCGGCCTGAACCTGTGCCCCTTTGCCAAGGGGCCGCACATCAAGGGCCAGATTCACCATGCGGTGAGCCTGGCGCGCGACCCCGACGCCCTGCTGGCCGACCTGGGGGCCGAGTTGCAGGCCCTGGCCGCCTGCGACGCGGCCACGCGCGAGACCACCTTGCTCATCGTGCCCCATCAGCTGCAGGATTTTCTGGATTTCAACGACTTTCTGGACGAGGCCGAGGCCTTGCTGGACGCGCTGGACCTGGCCGACGACTTCCAGATCGCGAGCTTCCATCCGCAATACCAGTTTGCCGGCACCGAGGTCGACGACATCACCAATTTCACCAACCGTTCGCCCTACCCAACCCTGCACCTGATCCGCGAGGAAAGCATGGACCGCGCGGTCGAGGCCTTTCCCGAGGCCGAGGCCATCTTCGAGGCCAATATGGCCACCCTCGAGCGCCTCGGGCGAGATGGATGGAACGCGCTGGACGTGGGGCCCCGCCCATGAAGCCCGCGCGCAAAGCCCCCGCCCGTGGCCCGGCCGCGCCGCCGGCGCCCCCGCCCGAGCTGCGTCCCGGCCAGTCCATCGAGCTGCTGCAGCACCTGCACCTGCTCACCCGCGACGGCAAACTCAACCAGGACGCGCGGCGCAAGCTCAAGCAGGTGGATCACCTGGTGCAGTTCATCGACAAGGGCCTGCGCGAGCTGACCCCCATCGATCCAGCCCAGGGGCCGCTGCTGGCCGATCACGGCGCCGGCAAGTCCTACCTGGGCTTCATCCTCTACGATCTGCTGTTCAAGCCCCAGGGCACTGGCCACATCTGGGGCATCGAGACGCGCAGCGAGCTGGTGCAGGCCTCGCAGGCGCTGGCCCAGCGCCTCGGTTTTGCGCGCATGCACTTTCTGAACATCAGCGCTGCCGACGCGGCCAGGCAAGCCGAGCTGCCAGAACGCTTTGATGTGGTGACCGCCCTGCATGCCTGCGACACCGCCACCGACGACGCCATTGCCTTTGGCCTGAAAAAGCAGGCCGCGTTCATGGTGCTGGTGCCCTGCTGCCAGGCCGAAGTGGCCGCCTGTCTGCGCCAGCACAAGGCGCTGTCGCTCTCGCGCACCCCCCTGGCCGAGCTCTGGCGTCACCCCCTGCACACCCGCGAGATGGGCAGCCAGCTGACCAATGTGTTGCGCTGTCTGTACCTGGAATCCGAGGGCTACAGCGTCACCGTGACCGAACTCGTGGGCTGGGAGCACAGCCTCAAGAACGAGCTCATCCTGGCCCGCCGCACCGGCCAGCGCAAGCACAGCGCCCGCGCCCGGCTGGACGCCTTGCTGGCCGAGTTTGGCCTGCAGGACCTGGCCGAGCAGCGTTTTCCGCGCCACTAAGCCCCCCACCATTCGCCCACGCACCGCTGTCCGCCAGGCCGCGGGCGGCGGGTTGGTGTGCGCCGGGCGCCTGTCGGCCCCTCTGTCAATTTCATCATCCACATGCACAGCAAACGCTAAGTATTTCATTTTGAATAGGTTTTTCTTCCGGCCTGTTTATCAATACAGGTCTAAGCTGTTGATTTCATTGAAAAAAACCTGCGCCTGGACTTGTGCGGTGTCAAATTCCTGATACAGTGTTGTTTCGTGGGGTTTTGTGGGAATTTGTGGCGCGTTGAAGGTGCCGCAACAAGGGGTCATCAACGTGTTTCAGGGCGCTTCATCGCTGAGTCTGGATGCCAAGGGACGGCTGTCGGTGCCGGCTCGGCATCGTGACGTCCTGAGCGCCAACGCCCAGGGGCAGCTGACCCTCACCCGGCATCCGCATGGCTGTCTGATGATTTTTCCGCGCCCGCAGTGGGAGCGCTTTCGCGAGCGCATTGCCCAGTTGCCCATGTCGGCCCAGTGGTGGAAGCGCATCTTTCTGGGCAATGCCATGGATGTCGAGATGGACAGCGCCGGCCGCGTCCTGATCTCGCCCGAGCTGCGCGAGGCCGTGGGTCTCTCGCGCGAGGCCATCCTGCTGGGCATGGGTGAGCACTTCGAGCTGTGGGACAAGGCCACGTACCAAGCGCAGGAAGCGCAAGCCATGCAGGGTGAGATGCCCGATGTGTTCAAGGACTTTTCGTTCTGAGGCGCCCCATGTCCGCGCCTGCCCTGACCCACACCACCGTTTTGCTGCACGAGGCGGTTGACGCGCTGCTTGGCGCCCAGGCCGGCGCCGATGGCCACTATGTGGACGCCACCTTCGGCCGGGGCGGTCATTCCCGTCTGCTGCTGCAGTCGCTCTCGGGCGACGCGCGACTGACCGTGTTCGACAAAGATCCGCAGGCGATTGCCGCCGCCCACGCCTTGGGCGATGCGCGGGTGACGGTGCGGCACGAGGGGTTTGCCCACCTGGCCGATTTGCCCGATGCCAGTGTGTCGGGCGTGCTGATGGATCTGGGGGTGAGCTCGCCGCAGATCGACGACCCCAGTCGTGGGTTTTCCTTTCGTTTCGACGGTCCGCTGGACATGCGCATGGATCCCTCGCGCGGTCAAAGCGTGGCCGAGTGGTTGGCCCAGGCCGATGTGCAAGCGATCACGGAGGTGATACGTGACTATGGCGAAGAACGGTTTGCTTTCCAGATCGCAAAGGCGATTGTGGCTCGCCGAACAGAGCGCGGGCCCATCGGCGGCACGGCCGAGTTGGCCCAACTCGTGGCTGACACGGTCCGGACCCGCGAGCCGGGGCAGAACCCGGCCACCCGGACTTTTCAGGCTTTTCGGATTTTCATCAATGCCGAGCTTGAGGAGCTCCAGCAAGCGTTGACGGCCTGTCTGCGCGTGCTGCAGACCGGCGGCCGTCTGGTGGTGATCAGCTTTCACTCGCTGGAAGACCGCATCGTCAAGCAGTTCATCGCAGGGCATTCGCGCGAGGTGGTGGACCGCCGCGCCTTGTTTGCGGCACCCGCGCCCCTGCGGCTGCGCAGCCTGGGGCGGGTCAAGCCCTCGGCCGAGGAAACCCAGGCCAATCCGCGTGCCCGCTCGGCGGTGATGCGGGTGGCCGAGCGCACCGAGGTGCCGGCATGACGCGCCTTGGTTTGCTGCTGCTGTTGGCCGTGGTGGCATCGGCCATGGCGCTGGTGCACACCGAGTACCAGACGCGGCGCCTGTTCATGCAACTCGAGGCCGCACGCAAAGAAGCCGCGCGACTGGAGATTGATCATCAGCGCCTGCTGGTCGAGCGGCGTGCCCAGGCCACGCCGCTGCGCATCGAGCAGATCGCGCGCCAGCAATTGCAAATGCGCCCGGCTGGACCGGGCATCACCCAATATGTGCTGCCCAATGGGCAGGTGGCGCCTGCGGTGCAGGCCGCTTCCGAGGCCGCAGGAGGCAAGCCGTGAACCAGAGCGTGCAACTGGGCGCCAGCCCCCTGCTGGCCAGCAAGACGCCGGTCTGGCGCAGCAAGTTCATCGTGGCGGCGGTGGCCATCGGCTTCATGGGCCTGGCCGGTCGCGCCCTGTATGTGCAGGTGATCGGCAACGACTACTTCAAGCGCCAGGGCGAGGTGCGCTTTGCGCGCACCATTCCGCTGCCCGCCAACCGAGGCCGCATCCTGGACCGCAATGGCCTGCTGCTGGCCTCCAGCGTTCCGGCGCCGAGCATCTGGGCCAATGCCGAGGACATCGACCGCGATCCGGCCAAGCTCAAGCAGCTGGCGCGTCTGCTCGAGATGCCCCTGGCCGAGCTGGAGCGCAAGATCGCCGACACCGAAAAGACCTTTGTCTGGCTGCGCCGCCAGCTCGACGAGCCGGTGGTGCGCGAGATCCTGGCGCTGGACATCAAGGGCGTCTACAGCATCAAGGAATACAAGCGCCTGTACCCCGAGGGCGAGGCCGCCGCGCACATTGTGGGCTTTACCAATGTGGAGGACCGGGGCCAGGAGGGCATGGAGCTGGTGTTCCAGGAGCAGCTGGCCGGCAAGCCTGGCTCGCGCCGCGTGATCAAGGACCGCCTGGGCCGCATTGTCGAGGCCGTGGGCGAGACCGTGCCCCCCGAGGACGGCAAGGACTTGCAGCTGTCGATTGACTCCAAGGTGCAATTCTTCGCCTACCAGAAGCTGCGCGATGCGATTGCCAAGCACCAGGCCAAGGCCGGCAGCGTGGTGGTGCTCGATGCGCAATCGGGCGAGCTGCTGGCGCTGGCAAATTACCCTAGCTATTCGCCCGACAAGCGCGTCAACCTGAGCGGCGAGCAGCTGCGCAACCGCGCCTTGACCGACACCTTCGAGCCGGGCTCCACCATGAAGCCGTTTGCGGTGGCGCTGGCCATGGAAAAAGGCATTGCCAAGCCCGAGACCCCAATCCAGACCGCGCCTGGCCGAATCAACATCACCGGCTCGGTCATCAGCGACGCGCATCCGCATGGCGTGCTGAGCGTCAACGAAGTGATCCAGAAATCCAGCAACGTCGGCACGGTCAAGCTGGCCATGCAGTTGCAGCCGCGCGAGATGTGGGAGATGTACGCCTCTGTGGGCTTTGGGCAAAAACCCCAGCTGCCCTTTCCGGGCGTGGTGAGCGGCAAGCTGCGGCCCTACAAAACCTGGCGACCCATTGAGCAGGCCACCATGAGCTATGGCTACGGCGTGTCGGCCAGCCTCTACCAGATGGCGCGCGCCTACACGGTGTTTGCGCGCGATGGCGAGGTGGTCCCCTCGACGCTCATCAAGTCGGACAAGCCGGTGCAGGGCGTGCGGGTGCTCAGCGCCGAGAACGCCCGCGCCATGCGCAAGATGTTGAACATGGCCGCCGGCCCTGGCGGCACCGCCCCGCAAGCGCAAACCATCGGTTATTCGGTGGGCGGCAAGACCGGCACCGCGCACAAGCAAGAGGGCAAGGGCTATGCCGGCAAGAAGTACCGCGGCTTTTTTGTGGGCATGGCGCCCATCGAGCAGCCGCGCATCATCGTGGCGGTCATGATCGACGAGCCCACGGTGGGGGGCTATTACGGTGGCACGGTCGCGGGCCCGGTCTTTAGCGAGACGGTGCAGCAGACCCTGCGTTTGCTGGGGGTGCAGCCCGACATGGCCGTGCGGCCGCAACTGCAGATCCAGGCGGTGGAGGAGTCCTTCTGATGCAGGCCCTGGCCGATCTCCCGCAAGCCCTGGCCTGGCTGCGCGCGCGCGTGCCGGGTGAGCTGCGCACCGACAGCCGTCAGGTGCAGGCGGGCGATGCCTTCATTGCCTGGCCGGGCGCTGCCACCGATGGTCGGCACTACCTGGCGCAAGCCCTGGCGCGCGGCGCGGCCGCCTGCCTGATGGAGCATGAGGGCAGCGCCGCCTGGCAAGACCTCGAGCCGGCCGATCGCCTGGCCAGCCTCGCGCAGCTCAAGGCCCAGACCGGGCCGCTGGCGGCCGCTTTTTACGCGCAACCGAGCGCCCAGATGCAGGTGCTGGCCGTGACCGGCACGAATGGCAAGACCTCGACCGCCTGGTGGCTGGCGCAGGCCCTGCAGGCCTGGGGCCATCCTTGCAGCGTCATCGGCACCCTGGGCGTGGGCGTTCCGCCCCATCTGCACAGCACCGGCTTGACCACCCCCGATCCCGTGCGCCTGCAGCAGCAACTGCGTGACGATGTGCGGGCCGGCCGCCGGTTCAGCGCCATCGAGGCCTCGTCGATTGGCATCGAGGAACACCGCCTCGATGGCACGCACATCCACCTGGCCGTGTTCACCAATTTCACCCAGGACCACCTGGACTACCACGGCAGCATGGCCGCGTACTGGGCCGCCAAGGCGCGCCTGTTTGACTGGCCAGGCCTGGCCGCTGCGGTGGTCAATGTGGACGATCCGCAAGGCCGCTTGTTGGCCGAGCAGTTGGCGACGCGCCCCGATCTGCAGGTGTGGACTTGCTCGCGCCAGGGCCCGGCCCGTCTGCAAGGGCAGCTGAGCCTCGATGCGCAAGGCCTGCAGTTGCAGGTGCGCCTGGGCGAGCAGACCCGGATGGTGCGCGTGCCCATGGTGGGCGATTACAACGCCGACAACCTGTTGGCGGTGCTGGCCTCGCTGTGCGCCTTGGGCGCCAGCCTGGACCAGGCGGTGCAGGCCTGTGCCGACCTCAGCCCCGTGCCAGGTCGCATGCAAACCGTGCGCAGCGGCACCGACGCTGAACCCCTGGTGGTGGTGGACTATGCGCACACGCCCGACGCGCTCGCGCAGGTGTTGCGCGCGCTGCGCCCGCTGGCCGCGCACCGTGGCGGCGCGCTGTGGTGCCTGGTGGGCTGTGGCGGTGACCGCGATCGCGGCAAGCGCCCCCTGATGGCGCAGGTGGCCGAGCAGGGCGCCGATGCGCTGGTGCTCACCAGCGACAACCCGCGCAGCGAATCGCCAGCGGCCATCGTGCAAGACATGCTGGCCGGCTTGCAGGCCGCCGCGCGTGCCCAGATCGAACTCGACCGCGCCCGCGCCATCGGCCTGGCCGTGGCCCAGGCCCGGCCGCAGGACGTGATCCTGCTGGCGGGCAAGGGCCACGAGCGCACGCAAGAGGTGGCCGGTGTGCAGCACCCGTTTGACGACGCGCAGCAGGCCCTGTCTGCCCTGCGCCAGCGTGCCCAATCGGGCCAGGAGCAGGGCGCATGAGCGGCATGCAGCTGACCCTGGCGCAGGCCATGCAGGCCTTGCCGCAAGCGCGCCTGCAAGCGGCCGCTGACCCGTCGGCGCTGCGCATCCAGCGGGTCCACACCGACACCCGCACGCTGCAGCCGGGCGACCTGTTTGTGGCCCTGCGCGGAGAGCGCTTTGACGCCAATGCCTTCATTGCCCAGGCCGCTGCCCAAGGGGCGGTGGCGGTGTTGTGCGAGTCCACGGGGGCCGATGCGGCCGCTGCCGCCGGTTGCCCGGCCTTGCTGGTGCCCGACACCCGTGCCGCATTGGGCCAGTTGGCCGCGCATTGGCGCCAGGGCTTTGCCGGCCCCTTGATTGCGGTCACGGGCAGCAATGGCAAGACCACCGTCACGCAAATGCTCGCCAGCATCCTGCGCGCGCATGCGGGCGAGCAGGCCCTGGCCACCGAGGGCAATTTCAACAACGACATCGGCGTGCCGCTGACCCTTTTGCGCCTGCGCCCCGAGCACCGCATCGCAGTGCTGGAGCTGGGCATGAACCACCCGGGCGAGATCGCCCAGCTGGCCGCCTGGGCCCAGCCCACCGTGGCGCTGGTCAACAACGCCCAGCGCGAGCACCAGGAATTCATGGGCAGCGTCGAGGCCGTCGCGCAGGAAAACGGTGCGGTGCTGCAAGCCCTGCCGGCCCATGGCGTGGCGGTGTTTCCGCAGGATGAGACCCACACCCCCGTGTGGCAGGCCCTGGCCGGCGCGCGCCGCGTGATCGGCTTTGGCGCCGCCGGCAGCGCGCCCGTGTGGGCCGAGGCACTGAGCTGGCAGGGCGATCACTGGCGTTTTGAATTGCACTGCCCGCAAGGCCAATGGGCGCAGCGCCTGCACATCGCCGGCCGCCACAATGTGCGCAATGCCCTGGCCGCCTGCGCGGCTGCGCTGGGCGCGGGCGTGCCGGTGGGCGCCATCGAAGCGGGCCTGGCCGCATTTGCGCCGGTGCGTGGGCGCTCGCGCGCGCTGCGCCTGGGCGCCCACCGCACGCTGGTCGACGACACCTACAACGCCAACCCCGACTCGGTGCGCGCCGCCATCGATGTGCTGGCCGAGTTGCCCGGCCCACGCCTGCTGGTGCTGGGCGATATGGGCGAGGTGGGCGCACAGGGCCCGCAATACCACACCGAGGTGGGGGGCTATGCCCATGCGCGCGGCGTTGAGGCCCTCTGGGGCCTGGGCGAGCTGGCTGCGCATGCGGTGGCCGCCCATCCGGCGGGCGTCCACCACCCGGATGCCGCTGCCTTGCTGCAGCGGGTGCAAGACGGCGCGCTCGCCTATGCCAGCGTGCTCGTCAAAGGATCAAGATTCATGAAGATGGAACGCATCGTGCAGGCCCTGCTGGATGCGCAGGGAGAACCCCATGTTGCTTAATTTGTCGCAGTGGCTGCTGGCGCTCATGCCCGAGTGGGGTTTTTTGCGCGTGTTTCAGTACATCACCTTCCGCGCCGTCATGGCCGCCATGACCGCCTTGCTGATCGGCCTGGCCGCCGGCCCCTGGGTGATCCGCCGACTGACCTCGCTCAAGATCGGCCAGCCCATTCGCGGCTACGGCATGCAGAGCCATCTCTCCAAAAGCGGCACCCCCACCATGGGCGGCGTGCTGATCCTGCTGTCGATCACCTTCTCGACCTTGCTGTGGTTTGACCTGTCCAACCGCTTTGTCTGGATCGTGCTGGTGGTGACCCTGGGCTTTGGCGCCATCGGCTGGGTCGACGACTGGCGCAAGGTGGTGCGCAAGGACCCCGAGGGCATGCGCTCGCGCGAGAAGTATTTCTGGCAATCGATGATTGGTCTGATCGCGGCGCTGTACCTGGTGTTCAGCATCTCCGAGAGTTCCAACCTGCGCGTGTTCCAGCTCTTCATCAACTGGGTGCTGTCGGGCTTTGATGTCGACCTGCCGCCCAAGGCCGATCTGCAACTGCCCTTTCTCAAAGAAATCAGCTACCCGCTGGGCGTGATCGGCTTTGTGGTGCTGACCTATCTGGTGATTGTGGGCTCGAGCAACGCCGTCAACCTGACCGACGGCCTGGATGGCCTGGCCATCATGCCGGTGGTGATGGTGGGCTCGGCGCTGGGCGTGTTTGCCTATGTGACCGGCAGCTCGGTCTACTCCAAGTACCTGTTCTTTCCCTACATTCCGGGCGCGGGCGAGTTGATGATCTTTTGCGCCGCCATGGCCGGCGCGGGCCTGGCCTTTTTGTGGTTCAACACCCACCCGGCCCAGGTCTTCATGGGCGATGTGGGGGCGCTGGCCCTGGGGGCCGCGCTGGGCACCATTGCCGTCATCGTGCGGCAGGAAATCGTGCTGGCCATCATGGGGGGCATCTTTGTCGTCGAAGCCCTGTCGGTGATGCTGCAGGTCACCTGGTTCAAGTACACCCGCCGCAAATACGGCGAGGGTCGGCGTCTGTTGAAGATGGCGCCCTTGCACCACCATTTCGAGAAAAGCGGCTGGAAAGAGACGCAGGTCGTGGTGCGTTTCTGGATCATCACCATGCTGCTGTGCCTGGTGGGTCTGTCGACCCTGAAGCTGAGGTAAGCCATGCAAGCCCTGCGCGATCAGCATGTGCTTATTCTGGGCCTGGGTCTCTCGGGCCTGGCCATGGCACGCTGGTGCACCCGGCACGGCGCGATCGTGACCGTGGCCGACACCCGCGAGGCGCCGCCGCAGGCGGCCGTGCTGCAGCGCGACTGTCCGCAGGCACGGCTGGTGTGCGGCCCACTTGGCGCGCAGCTGCTGGAAGGGCAGCCCATTCGCATGGTGCTGCGCAGCCCCGGCCTGAGTCCCGCCCAGCACGCCCCGGTCACCGACGCCGCGCGCGCCCTGGGCCTGTGGCAAGGCGGCGAGCTCAGCCTGTTTGCCATGGCCCTGCGCGATCTGCAGGCGCAGCACGGCTACGCGCCCAAGGTGCTGGCCATCACCGGCACCAATGGCAAGACCACCGTGACCTCGCTCACCGGCCAGTTGCTCGAGCGCGCCGGCTGGCGCGTGAAGGTGGCGGGCAATATTGGCCCGACCTTGCTCGACATGCTGGCCCAGGCGCTCGATGAGGCGCCCGAGCTGGCCGCCAAGCCCCAAGCCGATGCCCCCGAGCTGGACAGCGATCGGCCGGCCGATGCGGCCGCCCCCGTGATGGCGCTCGATGCGACCGCGCCCGACACCCCTGCGCTCGACCTGGACGCCGCCCCCGAGACCCCGGCAGCGGCCGATGCCGGTGCGAGCCCCGATGCCGACGACGCGCCCGTCCCGGTGCTGGTGCCGCCGCCCCCCGCGCCGGTGGACCTGGGCCTGCCGCAGGCCTGGGTGCTGGAGCTCTCGAGCTTTCAGCTCGACGCCTGCGACGATTTCGAGCCCACCGCCGCGGTGGTCCTGAACCTGACGCAGGACCACCTGGACTGGCACGGCAGCCTGGCCGCCTACGGCCAGGCCAAGGCGCGCATTTTTGGCCAGCAGGCGCTGATGGTGCTCAACCGCGAGGACCCGCTGGTCATGGCCATGCTGCCCGCGCCGGTGCGCGTGCGCCTGCAAAAACCCCAGCTGCGCGCGCATGTGTGTTTTGGCGCCGACATGCCGCAGCGCCCTGGCGACTGGGGCATCGAGCGCGTCAACGGCATGAGTTGGCTGGTGCGCGCCTTGCCCGCCGACGAGACCATCAAGCGCCGCCGTGGCGAAGCCGAAGACCTCTTTTTGCAGCGCCTCATGCCCGCCGACGCGCTGCGCATCCGCGGCCTGCACAACGCCACCAATGCGCTGGCCGCGCTGGCCCTGGCCAGCAGCACCGGCGCGCCGCTGGGCCCCATGCTGTACGGCCTGCGCGAATACCGTGGCGAGCCGCACCGTGTCGAGCCGGTGGCCATCGTGCACGAGGTGGAGTACTTTGACGACAGCAAGGGCACCAATGTGGGCGCCACCGTGGCCGCGCTGCGCGGCCTGGGCGCCGAGCGCCGGGTGGTGGTGATTTTGGGCGGCGACGGCAAGGGCCAGGATTTTGCGCCGCTGGCCGACGCCGTGGCCCTGCATGCGCGGGCGGTGATCCTGATCGGCCGCGACGGCCCGGCCATTGGCCAGGCGCTGGCCGGCACCGAGGTGCCGCAGCACCAGGCCAGCGACATGGCGCAGGCCGTGCAGATCGCCAGCGAGCAGGCCCGCTCGGGCGATGCGGTGCTGATGTCGCCCGCCTGCGCCAGTTTTGACATGTTCCGCGATTACGGGCACCGCGCCGAGGTCTTTCGCCAGGCGGTGGTGGACCTGGCCGAGCGCGCAGGCCTGACCCTGGAGGGCGCATGAGCAAGTGGGCCAGCATCAGCCAAGGCTTGCGCAGCATGCTGCCAGGCCGCCGTGCCGCCGCCGAGGGTGGCGGCCAGCACCTGCCCGTTGATTTGGGCGGGTACGACTTTGCGCGCAATGGCAACGCCTCGCCCGCCCGCCTGTCGGGGGTGGACCAGGCACTGGTCTGGGTCATCGTGGCCCTGGTGTTGTGGGGCATGGTGATGGTCTATTCGGCCTCGATTGCCATGCCCGATAACCCGCGCTTTTCGCGCTACTCGCACACGCATTTCCTGACCCGGCACATCATCTCGATCGTGATCGGCTGCTCGGTGGCGCTGCTGGCCTTTCAGGTGCCGATTGACCGCTGGGACCAGTGGGCCCGTCCGCTGTTTGTGCTCTCGCTCATCTTGCTGGTGATCGTGCTGGTGCCCTTCATCGGCAAGGGTGTCAACGGGGCGCGGCGCTGGATCTCGCTGGGCGTGATCAATTTCCAGCCCTCCGAACTGGCCAAGCTGGCCACCATCATTTACGCGGCCAACTACATGGTGCGCAAGATGGAGGTCAAGGAAAAGTTCTTCCGCGCCGTCTGGCCCATGGGGGTGGCGGTGGGTCTGGCGGGTGTTCTCTTGCTGGCCGAGCCCGACATGGGGGCCTTCCTGGTGCTGGCCACCATTGCCATGGGCATTCTGTTCCTGGGTGGGGTGAACGCCAAGATGTTCTTCCTGATCCTGACCGTGCTGCTGGGAGCGTTTGCGATGATGATCGCCGCCTCGCCCTGGCGGCGCGAGCGGATTTTTGCCTACCTCGATCCCTTTGACGCGCAGCACGCGCTGGGCAAGGGCTACCAACTCTCGCATTCGCTCATTGCCTTTGGCCGTGGCGAGGTGTTTGGCGTGGGCCTGGGCGGCAGTGTCGAGAAGCTGCATTGGTTGCCCGAGGCGCACACCGACTTTTTGCTGGCCGTCATTGGCGAGGAACTGGGCCTGATCGGGGTGCTGGTGGTGATTGGCCTGTTTCTGTGGATGACCCGCCGCATCATGGTGATTGGCCGCCAGGCCATTGCCCTGGACCGTGTGTTTGCTGGCCTGTTGGCGCAGGGCGTGGGCATCTGGATGGGCTTCCAGGCCTTCATCAACATGGGTGTGAACCTGGGGGCGCTGCCGACCAAGGGCCTGACCCTGCCGCTCATGAGCTATGGCGGCTCGGCCATCATGATGAACCTGATCGCCCTGGCCATTGTGCTGCGTGTGGACCATGAAAACCGACAGATGATGCGCGGAGGCCGACCATGATCGAGTCCCCTTGCGCCCTGGTCATGGCCGGTGGCACCGGCGGCCATATTTTCCCGGGCCTGGCGGTGGCACAGGCCCTGCGCGAGGCCGGCTGGCGCGTGCACTGGCTGGGTGTGCCGGGCAGCATGGAGGCACAGATCGTGCCACCGCAAGGCTTTGCCTTTGAGCCGGTGCAGTTTGGCGGCGTGCGCGGCAAGGGGCCGCTGACCCTGGCGCTGCTGCCGCTCAAGCTGCTGCGCGCCTTCTGGCAAAGCCTGCAGGTGGTGCGCCGCGTTCAGCCCGATGTGGTCATCGGCCTGGGCGGCTACATCACCTTCCCCGGCGGCATGATGGCCTCGCTTTGGGGACGCCCCCTCATCCTGCACGAGCAAAACTCGGTGGCGGGCCTGGCCAACCGTGTGCTCGCACATGTGGCCGACCGCGTCTACAGCGCCTTTCCGCAAGCCTTGCCCGGTGCCCTGTGTGTGGGCAATCCGCTGCGTGCGGCCTTTTTGCAGCAGGGCACGCCGGCCGAGCGCTTTGCCGGTCGCGAGGGGCGGCTGCGTGTGCTGGTGGTGGGCGGCAGCCTGGGCGCACAGGCGCTCAACCAAATCGTGCCGCAGGCCCTGGCCCTGCTGGCCCCGGCGCAGCGCCCGCTGGTCACACACCAAAGTGGCGCGCGCCAGATCGACGCGCTGCGCCAGGCCTATGCCGAAGCCGGCGTGGAGGCCGAACTGACCCCCTTTATCGAGGACACCGCCAGTGCCTACGCGCAGGCCGATCTGGTGATTTGTCGCGCCGGCGCCAGCACGGTGACCGAGCTGGCCGCCGTCGGGGCCGCGGCCATCCTGGTGCCCTTCCCGCATGCGGTGGACGACCACCAGACCGTCAACGCCCGCTACCTGAGCGAGCAAGGCGCCGGCTGGTTGCTGCCGCAGACCGATCTCACGGCCGCCGGGCTGGCCCAGCGTCTGCTCACGCTGGACCGTGCCACCCTGCAGGCCACCGCCGAGCGCGCGCACGCGCTGCGGCAAACCGAGGCCACCACCCAGATCGTGGCGGCCTGCAAGGATTTCCTGTCATGAAGCACGCCATCCGTCACATCCATTTCATCGGCATCGGCGGCGCCGGCATGAGCGGCATTGCCGAGGTGCTGCACAACCTGGGCTATCAGGTCTCGGGTTCGGACCAGGCCGACAGCGCCACCTTGCGCCGCTTGCAAGCCCTGGGCATCCAGACCCAGGTCGGGCACGACGCGGCGCACCTGGCCCAGGTCGATGCGGTGGTCACGTCCACCGCCGTGCGGGCCGACAACCCTGAGGTGCTGGCCGCGCGTGCGCGCCACATCCCGGTGGTGCCGCGCGCCGTCATGCTGGCCGAGCTGATGCGCATGAAAAAAGGCGTGGCCATCGCTGGCACCCACGGCAAGACCACCACCACTAGCCTGGTCGCCAGCGTGCTGGCCGAGGCCGGCATGGACCCGACGTTTGTGATCGGCGGACGCCTCAACAGTGCGGGCGCCAATGCCAAGCTCGGCAGCGGCGAGTACATCGTCGTCGAGGCCGACGAATCTGATGCCTCCTTCCTGAACCTCTTGCCGGTGCTGTCGGTCGTCACCAACATCGACGCCGACCACATGGAGACCTATGGCCATGATCTGGCCCGGCTGCGCGGCGCCTTTGTCGAGTTCCTGCACCGCATGCCGTTCTACGGCACCGCGGTGCTGTGCGTGGACGATCCAGGTGTGCGCGCCATCATGGACCAGCTTGAGCGCCCGGTGACCACCTATGGTCTTGATCCGCTGGCGCAGGTGCGTGCCATCAATGTGCGGGCCGAGGGCGCACAAATGGTCTTCGATGTGCAGCGGCGCAACGGCGTGACCCTGCCCGATCTGGCCGTGCGCCTGAACCTGCCGGGCTTGCACAATGTGCGCAACGCCCTGGCGGCCATCGCCCTGGCCGTCGAGTTGGGCATTGACGACGCGGCCGTGCTGCGCGCGCTGGCCCAGTTCAAGGGCGTGGGTCGGCGCTTCCAGCGCTACGGCGAGATCCGACTGCCCAATGGTGGTCAGTGCACCTTGATCGACGATTATGGGCATCACCCGGTCGAAATGGCCGTGACCCTGGCGGCTGCCCGTGGGGCTTTTCCGGGGCGGCGCCTGCTGCTGGCCTTTCAACCGCACCGCTACACCCGCACCCGCGACTGTTTTGAAGACTTTGTGAAGGTCATCGGCGAGGGCTGCGACCTGGCGCTGCTGACCGAGGTGTATGCCGCCGGCGAGGCCCCCATCGTGGCCGCCGATGGGCGCTCGCTGGTGCGCGCCCTGCGCGTGGCCGGCCGGATCGAGCCGGTGTTTGTGGAGGATGTGAACACCCTGGCAGACACGATTTTGCACAACGCCCGAGATGGCGATGTGGTGCTCTGCATGGGCGCTGGGTCGATTGGTGCCGTGCCCGCCCGGGTGGTGGAACAAGGAGGGGCGGCATGAGCCAGATCACACACAACTTGGGCAAGGTGGCGGTGCTGATGGGCGGCCTGTCGGCCGAGCGCGAGGTTTCGCTGATGTCGGGCCAGGGCGTGCTGGAGGCCTTGCGCAGCGCCGGCGTGGACGCGCATGCGTTTGACCCGGCCGAGCGCGACCTCTCGGAGCTGCGCCGCGACGGCTTTGCCCGCTGCTTCATCGCCCTGCACGGTCGCTTTGGCGAAGACGGCAGCGTGCAAGGGGCGCTGGAGCTGATGGGCATTCCCTACACCGGCTCGGGCGTGATGGCCTCGAGCATTGCCATGGACAAGGCCATGACCAAGCGCGTCTGGCTGGCCGAGGGCTTGCCGACCCCGCGCTCGGTGCTGCTCACGCGCGAGAAATGGTCGCAGGCCAATGCCCAGGACCTGGTGGTGGCCCTGGGGCTGCCGATGATCATCAAGCCCGCGCGCGAGGGCTCGTCGATTGGGGTGAGCAAGGTCCAGCGCATCGAGGACCTGCATGCGGCCCTGACGGCCGCCGCGGCCTGCGCCGACGACATCCTGTGCGAGCAATGCATCGTGGGCGACGAGGTGACCTGCCCGGTGCTGGGCGAAGGCGAGGGTGCCCGCGCCCTGCCGGTCATCCGCATCGTGGCCCCCGAGGGCAATTACGACTATCAGAACAAATACTTCACCGACGACACCCGCTACCTGGTGCCCTGCGGCCTGCCTGCGGGCGAGGAGGCGCGCATCCAGGACCTGGTGCTGCGCGCCTACCGCGTGCTGGGCTGCCGCGGCTGGGGGCGCACCGACGTCATGATCGACGGCCGCACCCGCCAGCCCTACCTGCTCGAGATCAACACCTCGCCGGGCATGACCGGCCACTCGCTGGTGCCCATGTCGGCGCAGGCCGATGGCATCTCGTACCAGGACCTGTGCCTGCAGCTGCTGACGCAGGCCAGCCTCGACCATCTGCGCCCTGGAGTGCCGGCATGAGCACCCGCCGCAGCCCCCTTCCGATGGACATCCGGCTCATGAATTGGGCCAGTGCCATGCTGCTCACCGGGCTCTTGGTGGGCCTGGTGATGGGGGCTGGATGGTGGGTCTTTCGCAACCCTGCATTTAATCTTCGTGCCATCGTCGTAGAAGGCGAAATATCGCGTCATAATTCGGTCACTCTGCGCGCCAATGTGATGCCCAAACTCAGCGGTAATTTCTTCACACTCGACCTGCAACAGGCCCGTTCGGCCTTTGAAGCCGTCCCTTGGATTCGCATGGCGACGGTCCACCGGGAGTTTCCCAATCGTTTGCGCGTGGTGATGGCCGAACACCACCCGGCCGCGGTGTGGGGCGAGCCCAGCGCCAACACCTTGCTCAACCTGCAAGGCGAGATCTTCGAGGCCGAACTCGACGACGAGTCGGCCGCCCAACTGCCCCACCTCAAAGGCCCCGCCGACCAGGCCGCTGCGGTGCTGCACATGCAGCAGCAACTCGCGCCCAAGCTGGCCCGTCTGGACATGGAGATCAAGCTGCTCGAGCTGAGCCCGCGCGGCAGCTGGCGCGTGCTGACCGAGACCGATGCCGACATCCAGCTCGGTCGTGGCACCGAAGACGAGGTGCTCAAGCGTCTCGACCGATTCCTCAACACCCTCACGCAAGTGGCTGCCCAGATTGGGCGTCGCCCCGCATCGCTGGCCAGCGCCGACCTGCGGCACCAAGACGGCTACGCGATTCGCCTGCGCGGTGTGGACACGCTCGAACCCGGGGTCAAGCCCCGTCCTGCCCCGGTGGTGCGCAAGCCCGCCCCGCGCAAACCTTAAGGGAGACACAGATGGCAAAAGAATACAAAGATCTGGTGGTGGGCCTGGACATTGGCACCTCCAAGGTGATGGCGGTGGTGGCCGAGGTCATGCCCGACGGCGAGCTCAAGATCGCCGGCCTGGGCATTGCGCCGGGCAACGGCCTCAAGCGCGGCGTGGTGGTCAACATCGACGCCACCGTGCAAAGCATCCAGCAGGCCCTCAAAGAGGCCGAGCTGATGGCCGACTGCAAGATCACCCGCGTCAACTGCGGCATCACCGGCAGCCACATCCGCGGCATCAACTCCAGCGGCATGGTCGCCATCAAGGACAAGGAAGTCACCCCGGCCGATGTGGCCCGGGTGATGGAGACCGCCCGCGCCATCAACATCTCGACCGACCAGCGGCTCTTGCTGGTCGCGCCGCAGGAATTCGTGATCGACGGCCAGGACGTGAAAGAGCCGATCGGCATGAGCGGCATGCGCCTGGAAGCCAAGGTGCACATCGTGACGGGCGCACAAAGCGCGGCCGAGAACATCATCAAGTGCGTGCGTCGCTGCGGCCTGGAGGTCGACCAGCTGCTGCTCAACCCGCAAAGCTCCAGCCTGGCGGTGCTGTCCGAGGACGAGCGCGAGCTGGGCGTGGCCTGCGTGGACATTGGCGCCGGCACCACCGACGTGGCCATCTTTGCCAATGGCTCGATCCGCCACACCGCCGTGATCCCGATTGCCGGTGACCTGATCACCAGCGACATCGCCATGGCGCTGCGCACCCCCACCAAGGACGCCGAGGACATCAAGGTCGACAGCGGCTACGCCAAGCAGCTGCTGGCCGAGCCCGATGCGCAGGTCGAGGTGCCGGGCCTGGGCGACCGCGGCCCGCGCCTGCTCAGCCGCCAGGCCCTGGCCGGCGTGATCGAGCCGCGCGTCGAAGAGATTTTCCAGCTGGTGCACCAGGTCATTCGCGAGTCGGGCTACGAAGAGGTGCTCTCGTCGGGCATCGTGCTGACCGGCGGCAGCGCCGTCATGCCCGGCATGGTCGAGCTGGCCGAGGACATTTTCCTCAAGCCGGTGCGCCGGGGCCTGCCCAAGTACTCGGGCGCGCTGGCCGACATGGTCAGCCAGCCGCGCGCGGCCACCGTCATGGGCCTGCTGGAGGAGGCCCGTCTGGCGCGCCTGCGCGGCCTGAAGGTCACGCAGAAAAAGAGCGGCATGAACAACGCCTTCACCCGCTTCAAAGACTTCATTGTGGGGAATTTCTGATGCACCGCCCCCACAGCGCCCCCCCTGTTGACGCGCGTCGATGTTGACGCGCGCCACCCCGCGTTTTTTTTTCCTAAGCACAACAACACCATCCAACCGGCAACTGCAGATAAATGGAGAGCAACATGAGCATCGAGATGATCAACACCGAAGAATTCCACCAGGGCACCCACATCAAGGTGATCGGGGTGGGCGGCGGCGGCGGCAACGCGGTCGAGCACATGATCGAGCGTGACGTCCAGGGCGTCGAGTTCATCTGTGCCAACACCGATGCGCAAGCCCTCAGCCGCAGCAGCGCCCACCATGTGGTCCAGCTCGGTGTCAGTGGTCTGGGCGCCGGCAGCAAGCCCGAGAAGGGCCGCGAGGCCGCCGAGGCCGCCGTGGCCGACATCCGCTCGGCCATCGACGGTGCGCACATGCTCTTCATCACCGCCGGCATGGGCGGCGGCACCGGCACCGGCGCCGCGCCCGTGATTGCCCGCGTGGCCAAGGAAATGGGCATCCTGACCGTGGGCGTGGTCACCAAGCCCTTCGACTTCGAAGGCAGCCGCCGCATGGCCAGCGCCGACGAGGGCCTGGCCGAGCTCGAGGCCAATGTCGACTCCCTGATCGTGGTCCTGAACGAGAAGCTGCTGGAGTTGCCCGGCGGCGAGGACATGACCCAGGATGAGGCCTTTGCCCATGCCAACGACGTGCTCAAGAACGCCGTGGGCGGCATTGCCGAAATCATCAACGTGCCCGGCCATGTGAACGTCGACTTTGAAGACGTGCGCACCGTGATGGGCGAGCCGGGCAAGGCCATGATGGGCACCGCCATGGCCAGCGGCCCCGACCGCGCGCGCATTGCTGCCGAGCAGGCCGTGGCCTGCCCGCTGCTCGAAGGCGTGGACCTGTCGGGCGCCAAGGGCGTGCTGGTGCTGATCAGCGCCGCCAAGGGCTCGCTCAAGCTGTCGGAGTCCAAGCAGGCCATGAACACCATTCGCGCCTACGCCTCCGAGCAGGCGCATGTCATCTACGGCACCGCCTACGACGAAGCCCTGGGTGACCAGATCCGCGTGACCGTGGTGGCCACCGGCCTGTCCAAGGGCCAGGCCGCCCGCCGCACCAGCCCCCCGCTGCAAGTGCTGCGCACCGGTACCGACAACCAGCCCTTTGCGTTTGGCGGCATGGCCCTGGGCAACACCCCCGAGGCCGCCCCGGCCCCGATCAGCATGCCCAGCCCCATTGGCGGCGGGGTCAACACGCCGGCCGTGTGGCGCAGCAGCCGCAGCAACGCCGCCGCGCGCGTGGACGGCATGTCCTCGGCGGGCATGGACGACATCGAAATCCCGGCCTTCCTGCGCAAGCAGGCTGACTGACCGTGTGGATCGCGCGGCCTCTGGTGCCGGCCAGAGCCCGCGATGCTTTTCATTGCTTGAACCTCGTTTCTCCAACGATGGTGTTTAAAGCCGCATCGCGCCTGTCCGGGCGGTGCGGCTTTTTTTCTTGGCCAACCGCGCCCTGCAGACCCTGACCTAAAATCACCCCATGCTCGCGCAACGCACCCTCAAGACCATCACCCAGGCCGTCGGCGTGGGTTTGCACAGTGGCCAGCGTGTCGAGCTGACCCTGCGCCCGGCCGCCCCCGACACCGGCATCGTGTTTCGCCGCGTCGACCTGGCCGAGCCGGTCGACCTGAAGGTGCACCCCGAGGGCGTGACCGACACACGCCTGGCCTCCACCCTCTCGAACGGGCAGGCCAAGGTCCACACCGTCGAGCACCTGATGTCCGCCTGCGCGGGCCTGGGCATTGACAACCTGATGGTCGACATCACCGCCGAAGAAGTCCCCATTCTGGATGGCTCGGCCGCATCGTTTGTCTTTTTGCTGCAAAGCGCCGGCATTGCCCTGCAAAACGCCCCCAAGCGTTTTGTGCGCGTCAAGCGCGCCATCGAGGTGCGCGAAGGTGAGGGCGCGGCGCTCAAATGGGCGCGCCTGGAGCCGCACCATGGGTACAAGCTCAGCTTCGAGATCGACTTTCGCCACCCGGCGGTGGACGCCACCGGCCAGCGCGTCGAATTCGACATGGACACCGGCGTCTACGCCCGCGACGTGGCGCGCGCCCGCACCTTTGGCTTTACCCGCGACGTCGAGATGATGCGCGCCAACGGCCTGGCGCTGGGTGGCGGCCTGGACAATGCCATCGTGATGGACGACTACAAGGTCCTCAACAGCGACGGCCTGCGCTACGACGACGAGTTTGCCCTGCACAAAATCCTCGATGCCATGGGCGATCTGTACATCCTGGGCCACCCCTTGCTGGCCGCCTACAGCGCCTTCCGCTCGGGCCATGCGCTCAACAACCGCCTCTTGCGCGCCCTGCTGGCCCAGCCCGAGGCCTGGGAGTTGGTGAGTTTTGACGATGAGCGCCAGGCCCCGTCTGGGCTGGCCCGCCTGCAGCCGGCCTGGTAAGTGCCGGCCCCGCGCTCAGTGCGAGCGCCCGTCCCGAAACATGCCGTGCGACTTGCGCCGGGCCGCGCCCGATTGCGCGTCCACCTGTGCCAGCATGCGCCCGGCGTGCGCGTGGGTGATGGCCAGGCCCAGCGCATCCGAGGCATCCTGGCGCGGCGCGCCCGGCAGGCTCAGCATGCGCCGCACCATGTCCTGCACCTGGTGCTTGGCCGCCTGACCGTGGCCGGTCACGGCTTTTTTCATTTGCAGCGCGGTGTACTCGGCCACCGGCAAGCCACGCGAGACCAGCGAGGTCAGGCAGCAGCCGCGCGCCTGCCCCAAGAGCAGCGAGGCCTGCGGGTTGACGTTGATGAACACGATCTCGAGCGCCGCCACATCGGGCTGGTAACGCTCGATCAGTTCCACAATGCCCTCGTACAGAATCTTCAGCCGCGCGGGCAAATCGGCCGTGGCCGCTGCATGGGTCTCGATCACCCCGCTGGCCACGTATTGCAGGCGGTGGCCTTGCGCGTCGATCACGCCAAAGCCGGTGGTGCGCAGCCCCGGGTCGATGCCCAGAATGCGCTGCACCCCATCGGCGCTCATTTGGGCAGCTCCACGCCGCCCATGCGCTGGATGATCACATCGGCGCGTTCGGCCAGGTAGGCCGACTGCGGCCGCTGCTCGAAGTAGCGCGGGCGCGGCAGCATCACCGCCAGTCGGGCGGCCTCCCAGGCCGAGAGCGCGCGCGCCGGTTTGCGGAAATAGTGCTGCGCGGCCGCCTCGGCGCCGAACACCCCCTCGCCCCATTCCACATGGTTGAGGTAGAGCGTGAGCAGGCGGCGCTTGTCCATCACCGCCTCCAGGGTCAGGGTGAGCAGGGCCTCTTGCGCTTTGCGCACCATGTTGCGCTCGCCCGAGAGCAACAGGTTCTTGGCCAGCTGCTGGGTGATGGTCGAGCCGCCCACCATCTTGACCGGCACGTTGGCCCCGGGCTTGCGCGCGGCCTGGCGCTGGGCCCGCTCCTGGGCCTTGCTGTTGCGGTCCCAGGCCTGCTCGATCGCGTCCCAGCGGATGCCGCCATGGCGCGCAAAAATGTCGTCCTCGCTGGCAATGACCGCGCGCTTGAGGGTGGACGCGATCTGCCCCTCGTCCACCCAGGTCTGGCGCCAGGCAATCTGCCCGCGCCGCTGCAGCACCTGCCAGATCTGGCTGCGCTCAAAGCTGGTGGAGCTGGGATCGACGATGGCCATGCTGGCCACGCGCAGCACCATGAACACCTGCAGCGCCAGCAGCGCCAGCAGCACCAGCACCAGCCAACGCCACACGGCCTTCACGCGGCCCCCGCTCCCGCTGCGGCGCTGCTCGCGCCCACGGCGTCGGTGTCGTCCAGGGTCACGGCCACCTGCAATGCGCCGCTGGCCACTTCTTCCTCCTCTTCTGCCTCATCGCCAGTGCCCGCGCCGTCCTGCAGCACCGCGGCCACCGTGCCCGCCACCTCCAGCGCCATCAGGTCGATCTGGCCCAGCTGCACCCGCACCCGGGTGCCGCGCGCCAGACCGGCGGCGCCCATCACCGGCAGCACCAGCGGCAGGGTCTCGGCCCGGGCCAGCCAGCTGCCGCCGGGCATTTCCTTGATCAGGGCCGCGTCCAGGGTTTGCAGGCCCTGCTGCTGCACATGGCGCAGCGTCCAGAAGCGCTCCATGCCCGACTGCACCTGCGCATAGCCGGTGTAGGCCGCGTCAAACGCGCTGATGATGGCCAAGAGCGCCGTGTCCTTGGGTTTGAAGGGGGCGGCCAGCGCCGCGGTGGCGCCGTGGCGCGCGCAGGCCAGCAATTGCCACTGGTTGACCAGATCGGCATAGCGGCGCAGCGGCGAGGTGCTCCAGGCATAGCTGGGCACCCCGATGCCCGCGTGCGGCAGCGCGCGCGTGCCCATGCGGACCTTGACGCCAGGGGCCAAGCTGGCCTGGCTGCGGTAAATGCCCGGCACGCCCAGCTGTGCCAGCCACTGACCCCAGGTGCTGTTGGCCAGGATCATGGCCTCGGCCACGATCAGGTCCAGGGGGGCGCCGCGCTGGCGCGTGCCAATGAGCACCGTCTCGTCGCCGCTGGGCGGTGCCTCGCTGGGCGCGCGGTCCAGGCGGAAGGTGTAGTCCGGGCGGTTGAAGGTCTCGGGCTTGCCGCGCACCTCCTCGCGCCGAGCCTTGAGGGCCTGCGCCAGGCGCCACAAAAAGGCCAGCTCGGCATGCGAGACGCCGGCCACATCCGCCGCCGTCGTCGCCTGCAACCACTCGGGGGTGATGAGCTGGTCGAGCTGGTCGTGGCGCAAATTGGCCGCAATGGGCACGCGCTCGACGCGCGTCTGGCTCTCTTGCACCGTCAGCGTGGCCTCGTCGATCTGCACATACAGCGACAGGGCCGGGCAGTCCTGCCCCTCTTGCAGCGTGTAGCGCTGCACCACCTCGTCGGGCAGCATGGTGATCTTGTGACCGGGCATGTAGACCGTCGAGAGGCGCTGGCGCGCCACCTGGTCGATGGCGTCGCCCGGTGTCAGCGCCAGGCCAGGGGCCGCAATGTGGATGCCCAGCGTGACCGTGCCCGTGCCCAGGCCCTGCAGCGACAGGGCGTCGTCGATTTCGGTGGTGTGCGAGTCGTCGATCGAGAAGGCCCGCACGGGGGCCAGCGCCAGCGTGTCGGCCGGGACCGGGGCCTGCAGCGCCGGAAAGCCCGTGCCCTTGGGGAAGAACTCGAACAAAAAGCGCTGCCAATGAAAATCCCAGGCCGAGCGGATCGCGCCGGCCTGCTGCAGCAGCGCCAGTGGCGCGAGCTGGCTGGCGCGGCAGGCCAGGGCCAGGGCCTTGTACTCGGGCGCGTTCTTGTCGGGTTTGAAGAGCAGGCGGTACAGCTGGGTGTCGATCTCGGGCGGGCATTGGCCGGCTTGCAGTTGCGCGGCCCACTGCTCGATCTGCTGCTGCTGCAGGCGGCGCTTTTCGATGGCGGCCAGGGCCTGTGCCAGCACCTCGGCGGGGGCTTTCTTGAAACGCCCGCGCCCGGCGCGTCGAAAGTAGTGCGGCGCCTCGTGCAGGCGCAGAAGCGCCGCCGCCTGCTCGGTGGCGCCCTCGGCGCTGAAATAGTCGCGCGCCAGATCGGCAAAGCCAAACTCATCGGTGCCCGCGCATTCCCAGGCCAGGTCCAGATCGATCGTCTGGCTCATTTCGGTGGCGCGCGCCAGCAACTCATTCGGCGTGGGGCGCTCGAACTGCAGCAGCATCTGCGCGACCTTGACCTTCACGCGCTTGCCCGAGTCGAGCTCGACCTGCGCCGAGGCATCGGCCTGCGACAGCACACGCCCGGCCAAGAACTTGCCGGCTTCTTCAAAGAGGAGATACATGCCAACATTGTCCCATGAGCGCCGGGCGCAGCCCCCTGCGGGATAATCCCCCCATGACCGCTGTCTACCAGAAACCGCCGCTGCGCAAACGCCTGATGACCCTGGTGCAGGGCTTTGACGGGCCGCTGACGCTGGCGGTCCTGCTTCTGGCCGGCATGGGCATGCTGGTCATGTACTCGGCCGGCTACGACCACGGCACACGCTTTGTCGACCATGGCCGCAACATGTTGCTGGCTGGGCTGATCCTGCTGGTGGTGGCGCAGGTGCCGCCGCAGCACCTCATGAACCTGGCGGTGCCCCTGTACACCGTGGGCGTCATCCTGCTGGTGGCCGTGGCCCTGTTTGGCATCACCCGAAAAGGCTCCACGCGCTGGTTGAACCTGGGCATCGTCATCCAGCCCAGCGAGATATTGAAACTGGCGGTGCCCATGATGCTGGCCTGGTGGTTCCAAAAGCGCGAGGGCCAGCTCAAGCCGCTGGATTTTGTGGTGGCGGGCGTCTTGCTGGCGGTGCCGGTGGGCCTGATCATGAAGCAGCCCGATCTGGGCACCTCCTTGCTGGTGCTGGCCTCGGGCCTGTCGGTGATCTTTTTTGCGGGTTTGCGCTGGCGCTGGATCCTGCCGCCCATTGGCCTGGCCCTGGTGGGCATTGTGGTGCTGATCATCATGGAGCCCAGCTGGTGCCAGCCGGGGGTGGATTGGAAGGTCTTGCACGAGTACCAGCGCCAGCGCGTCTGCACGCTGCTGGACCCCGCGCGCGACCCGCTGGGCAAGGGTTTTCACATCATCCAGGGCATGATTGCGATTGGCTCGGGCGGGGTGCTGGGCAAGGGCTTTATGCAGGGCACCCAGACCCATCTGGAGTTCATCCCCGAGCGCACCACCGACTTCATCTTTGCCGCTTTTGGCGAGGAGTTCGGCCTGCTGGGCAATGTGGTCCTGCTGGCCGCCTTCCTGTTCATGATCCACCGGGCCCTGGTCATCGCCGCCCAGGCCCCCACCTTGTTTGCCCGCCTGCTGGCGGCCAGCGTGGGGCTGATGCTGTTCACCTATGCCTTTGTCAACATGGGCATGGTCAGCGGCATCCTGCCGGTGGTGGGCGTGCCCTTGCCCTTCATCAGCTACGGCGGCACCGCCATGGTGACCCTGGGCCTGTCGCTGGGCATGCTCATGTCCATTGCCCGCGCCAAGCAACTGGTGCAGTCCTGATCCCCATGCGCGCGCACGCCTCCCCCTTGCCCGTTGCCGTCGGCCTGATTGGCGCCGGCAACATGGGGGGCGCCATGGTGCAGCGCCTGGCGGGCCTGGGCGCGGCGCCGCTGGTGCACGATGTGGACCCCGCGGCCTGTGCCCGCGCCGCGGCCCTGGGCGCCCCCCTGGCGCCGCACCCGCAGGCCGTGGCCGCTTCCTTGGCGCCCGAGGGCGTGCTGATCGTGGTGGTGGTCGACGCCGCCCAGACCGAGACCGTGCTGTGGGGCCCGCAGGGCGCGGCGACGGCCCTGCGGCCTGGGCAGACCGTCTTGCTGTGCCCGACCCTGGGCCCGCAAACCGTGGCCGAGCAGGCGCGCCGCCTGGCCGAGCGCGGCGTGGATTTGCTGGATGCGCCCATGTCCGGCGGCCCGGTGCGCGCGGCGCAAGGCCGCATGAGCCTGATGGTGGCGGGCCCGGAGGCCGCCTGGCAGCGCGTGCTGCCGCTGCTGCGCCAACTGGCCGACCCGGTGCACCGCATCGGCCCGCGCGCGGGCGACGCGGCCCGGACCAAGCTGGTCAACAACCTGCTGGCGGCCACCGTGCTGGCAGCCTCGGCCGAGGCCCTGGCGCTGGCCGAGCAACTGGGCCTGGACCCGGCCCAGACCCTGGCGGTGATCCAGTCCTCGAGCGGGCAAAGCTGGATCGCCGGCGACCGCCTGCCGCGCGCCCTGGCGGGCGACCTGGCGCCACGGGCGCACCTGAGCCTGCTGGCCAAGGACAGCACCCTGGCCATGCAGGCCGCGGCCGACGCCGGCTTGCAACCCCCGCTGGGCCAACTGGCGCAGGCCTTGTTTGCGCGCGGCATGGCGCAAGGCCTGGCCGAGCAGGACGACGCGGCCATGCTGGGCCTGCTGCGCCAGGTCCTGGCCGAGCAGGGCAGGGCGCCTTAAGCGGCCCGCCCAAGGTCCAAGCCACCATGGGGGCCCTGAGCGACCGATGGCGCCAATGGGCCAAGGCCCTCAAGCGCGATGGCGTGACCCTGTGGATGGCCTGTCGCCACCCCCGCACGCCCTGGTACGCCAAGGCCCTGGCCCTGCTGGTGGTGGCCTATGCCCTGAGCCCCATCGACCTGATCCCAGACGTGATCCCGGTGTTGGGGTGTTGTGTCACCTGGTCCGTCCAATCCAGATGAGTCGGGCCGATCCCCTTAGGCATGTGGACCCAGAAGTCTGAGGCTGCGCTGGGCCCGATCCAGCAATCGCTTGTTGTGGACCACAAAGCCGATCCTGCTCTGACGGGCCATGGTCAGTTGACGTTCCAGCCCTTGCACCGCCTTGAGACGGCCCAGGGCTGTGAGCAGGCCCAGCAGGTGGCTGTGGCTGATCATCAGCAGGGCCACCGCTTGGTCATACTGGCAGACGGCGGCTCTGACCTTGGGATGGGCCATCGCCTGCAGGCCATGAACCTGGGTGAGCTTTTGCTGCGCCAGGCGCAAGGCATGATCATGATCCCCCCGAAAGCGAAGATCGAAGACCGCATCGGCAATGTCGTCCAGCGCAAGGTCTGGGGCTTGTTCCAGGATGCGCTGAATGCGCGGGTAGAAGTGAGCAAAGACCGGGTCGTCTTGTGTCAGTTGCGATTGCGCCAGCAGCATCACAAAGGCGTCGCGCACCTTGGCCATGCCAAAGAGGGCCTTCTCTTGCAGACCCCGCATGAACAAATGATGGAACACCCCCATCACCAACAGCAGCAGCCCAGCGTGTAGCCAAAGCAATGACATCATGCCCCCCTTTTTGTCTTGAAAAAGTTTACCTAAGGTTTCATTGCTTGTGCCAGGCACGACGTGTTCAATTGCAGCCCGCCCCGTGCAGGTGTTGTTCACACTTGCCTACAATGCCCCCATGATCTCTCGCGAACCCACTCTTGAACGCCTGGCCATTGCCCGTGGCCTGCTGCTCGATCCCTACGGCCTGCACGAGGGGCACCTCACGCAGGCGCTGGCCACCATCCGGGCCCACCAGGTCGACGATGCCGATCTGTACTTCCAGTACACCCGCAGCGAGGGCTGGAGCCTCGAGGAGGGCATCGTCAAGACCGGCAGTTTCAGCATCGACCAAGGCGTGGGCGTGCGCGCGGTCGCTGGCGAGAAGACCGCTTTTGCCTACTCCGACGACTTGAGCGAGGTCTCGCTCATGGACGCCGCGCGCACGGTGCGCAGCATTGCCGCCGCCGGTCAACAGCGCCGCGTCGGCCAGCGCCGCCCCAAGGTGGCGGCCAGCCGCACGCTGTACCCGGCCCTGGACCCGCTGGCCACGCTCGACAGCACCGCCAAGGTGGCCCTGCTGATGCAGGTCGAGCAGCTGGCCCGCGCGCGCGACCCGCGGGTGGTGCAGGTCATGGCCGGTCTGGCCACCGAGTACGACGTGGTGATGGTGGCGCGCGCCGACGGCACGCTGGCCGCCGATGTGCGACCGCTCATCCGCCTGTCGGTCACGGTGATTGCCGAGCAGGGCGGCCGCCGCGAGGTGGGCAGTGGCGGCGGCGGTGGCCGCTTTGGCCTGGCCTACTTTGACGCCGCCCGCGTCGAGGACTATGTGGACCATGCGGTGCAGGCCGCGCTCACCAACCTGGATTCGCGCCCCGCGCCTGCAGGCGAGATGACCGTGGTGTTGGGCCCGGGCTGGCCCGGCGTGCTCTTGCACGAGGCCGTGGGCCATGGGCTGGAGGGCGACTTCAACCGCAAGGGCTCCAGCGCCTTCAGCGGCCGCATTGGCCAGCGCGTGGCCGCCAAGGGCGTGACGGTGCTCGACGACGGCACGATCGCCGATCGCCGGGGTTCGCTCAACATCGACGACGAGGGCTGCACCAGCAAGAAGAACGTGCTCATCGAGGACGGCATTTTGCGCAGCTACATCCAGGACGCGACCAACGCGCGCCTGATGGGGGTCAAGCCCACCGGCAATGGCCGCCGTGAAAGCTATGCCCATGTGCCCATGCCGCGCATGACCAACACCTACATGCTGGCGGGCGACCGCGATCCGCAAGAGATCATCGCCAGCATCCGCCGCGGCATTTATGCCACCAACTTTGGCGGCGGCCAGGTCGACATCACCAACGGCAAGTTTGTCTTCTCGGCCAGCGAGGCCTTCTGGGTCGAGAACGGCAAGATCCAGTACCCGGTCAAGGGCGCCACGCTCATTGGCAGCGGCCCCGAATCGCTCAAGAAGATCAGCATGATTGGCAACGACCTGCAGCTCGACACCGGCGTGGGCACCTGCGGCAAGGACGGCCAGAGCGTGCCGGTGGGCGTGGGCCAGCCCACGCTGCGCATCGAGGGCCTGACGGTCGGCGGCACGGCCTGAGCCTGCGCGACGCTGATCCCGCGCGGCCGCTGGGCCCGCGGCGGCGGGCCACGCCTTAGCGCATGAAGTCGCGCAAGGCCTCGATGGTCAGATCGGGCAACTCCTCGGGGATGTAGTGGCCCGAGGGCACGGCGCGGTAGTGCACGGTCTGCGCGCACTGCGCCTGCCACAGGGCCTGCGCCGCAAACTGGCGGTGCACCACGCCGCGATCCCCGCACATCACCAACAGCTCGCAGGCGATTTTGTCGCCACGCGCGCGGCTGGCGCGGTCGTGCTCCAGGTCGATCCCGGCGCTGGCGCGGTAGTCCTCGGCCTTGGCATGGATCGAGGCGCGCCAGCCTTGCGGGTGCAGATCGGGCGCGCAAAAGCAGCGCAGGTAATCGGCCATGGCCTCGGGCTCGAAGAAGCCCCCGCCGTTGCTGCCCCAGCCCGACATCTTCAGGCGCAGATAGGTCTCGGGGTCGCCGCCGATCATGCTCTCGGGCACCGGCGCCGGCTGGATCAGGTGGAACCAGTGGTAGTAGGCGCGCGCAAAGTCAAAGTCGGTGCCAGCGTACATGTCGAGCGTGGGCGCAATGTCGAGCACGCACAGCTTGCGCACCCGCGCCGGATGGTCCAGCGCCAGGCGGTGCGACACGCGGCCGCCCCGGTCGTGGCCGCACAAAAAGAAGGTGTCCACGCCCAGCTGGTCCAGCAGGTCGATCACTTCCTGCGCCATGGCGCGCTTGCTGTAGTTGGCATGGTCGGGCTCGCCGGGCTCGCAAGACGAATCGCCGTAGCCGCGCAGATCGGGCATCACCAGGCGGTACTGATCGCGCAGGCCGCTGGCCACACGCTGCCACAGCACATGGGTTTGCGGAAAGCCGTGCAACAGCACCAGCACCGGGCGCTCGGGGTGCGCGCGCCAGCTGGCCTGCTCGGTGATGCGGTAGCGCACCGGCCGTCCGTTCACCTGGCTGTGGTGCAGATCAAAGCCATCAAACCAGCCCATGGGATGCTCCTGTGTGGGGGGGAGGGGGATTGCGGTCAAGGCGTCATTATGGGCATGCCATGGCCGCGCCGGGGCGCTTTGGCGCAGGGGGGCTGCGCGCATGTGATACGATGTTTCCCATGACTTCGCGTTCGGCCTTCTTTTTTGGCTTTTATTTTTGGTTCTCGGTCCCCGGCGGACGAGAGGCGAACGCGTAACCCAACGAATCCCTCGACAGCACCGCCGGACCCGCAAAGTCCGGCGGTTTTTTTTTGACCCCGACATCGATCACAGGAGTGTTTTCATGAACCGCAAGACCCCCAGCCATCTGGACCCGCGACACCCGGGTGCGGCCGACCGCACCGGCCAGACCGACGACGAGCGCATCAAGGACATCACCGTGTTGCCCCCACCCGAACACCTCATCCGCTTCTTCCCGATTGCGGGCACCCCGGTCGAGTCGCAGATCGCCCAGACACGCCGCAACATCCACAAGATACTGCACGGCCAGGACGATCGCCTGCTGGTCATCATCGGCCCCTGCTCGATCCACGACCCGGCGGCGGCGCTGGAGTACGCGCGGCGCCTCAAGCCCCTGCGCGAGCAGTACGCCGACACGCTGGAGGTGGTGATGCGTGTGTACTTCGAGAAGCCGCGCACCACCGTGGGCTGGAAGGGCCTGATCAACGATCCTTACCTGGACGAGAGCTTCCGCATTGACGAGGGCCTGCGCATTGCGCGCCAGCTGCTGATCGAGCTCAACCGCGCGGGGCTGCCGGCCGCGGTCGAGTTCCTGGACGTGATCTCGCCGCAGTACATCGGCGACCTGATCTCGTGGGGCGCCATTGGCGCGCGCACCACCGAGAGCCAGGTCCACCGCGAGCTGGCCTCGGGCCTGTCGGCGCCGATTGGCTTCAAGAACGGCACCGACGGCAACATCAAGATTGCCACCGACGCCATCCAGGCGGCCGCGCGCGGCCACCACTTCCTGTCGGTGCACAAGAACGGCCAGGTGGCGATTGTGCAGACCCAGGGCAACCAGGACTGCCATGTGATCCTGCGTGGGGGCAAGACGCCCAACTACGATGCGCAAAGCGTGGCGGCGGCCTGCGCCGAGCTGACCGCGGCCAAGTTGCCCGCGCGCCTGATGATCGACTGCAGCCACGCCAACAGCAGCAAGCAACACCAGCGCCAGATCGATGTGGCGCAGGACATTGCGGCGCAGATGGCCGCCGGCTCGGACCAGATCTTTGGCGTGATGGTCGAGTCGCACCTGAACGCCGGGGCGCAGAAGTTCACCCCTGGCAAGGACGACCCGACGCAGCTGGCCTATGGCCAGAGCATCACCGATGCCTGCATCGGCTGGGACGACAGCGCCCAGGTGCTGGCCACCTTGTCGCAGGCGGTGCAGGCGCGCCGGGCACGCCGCTAAGCTGGGGAGGGGCGGATTGCCTATTTTTTAGGCAATCCGCTGCAAGCCAATGGGCATGCGGCTTGCGCGAGTTGTTCGGGCACTTGTCCACAGAGCCGTCCCCAGGCGCTGGGGACAGCTGGGCGCTCAGCGCGGCATGCCGGGGAAGCCCCCGCCGCCCAGGCCGCCCATGCCCTTCATGCCGCCCAGGCGCTTCATCATCTTCATGAGGCCGCCGCCGCGCATCTTTTTCATCATCTCCTGCATCTGCTCGAACTCCTTGAGCAGGCGGTTGACGTCTTGCACCTGAACGCCGGCACCACTGGCGATGCGGCGCTTGCGCGAGGCCTTGATCAGGTCGGGGTGGGTCCGCTCACGCGGGGTCATGCTGTGGATGATGCCCTGCTTGCGCGCGATGTCGCGCTCGATGCGGTTCATGTCCATCTCGCCCGCCTTGGCGGCCAGCTGGGTGGGCAGCTTGTCCATCAGGCCCGACAGACCGCCCATCTGCTTCATCTGCTGGATTTGCGCCAGGAAGTCGTTCAGATCGAACTGGCCGCCTCCCTTGACCTTCTCGGCCAGCTTTTGCGCGGCCTCGACGTCGACCCCGGCGGTGACCTGCTCGACCAGGGCCACGATGTCGCCCATGCCCAGGATGCGGCCGGCGTGGCGCTGTGCGTCAAAGACCTCCAGGCCGTCGATTTTTTCGCTGGTACCGGCAAACTTGATCGGCGCGCCGGTGATCTGGCGCACCGACAGGGCGGCGCCCCCGCGCGAGTCGCCGTCAAGCTTGGTCAGCACAATGCCGGTGAGCGGCAAGGCCTGGCCAAAGGCGCGCGCGGTGTTGGCCGCGTCCTGGCCCTGCATGGCGTCCACCACGAACAGGGTTTCGATGGGCTTGAGCTCGGTGTGCAGGTCGCGGATTTCCGCCATCAGGGCGTCGTCAATCGCCAGTCGGCCGGCGGTGTCGACCAACAGCACATCAAAAAAGTGGCGCCGTGCGTGATCGATGGCCGCGCGCGCAATCTCGACAGGGCGCTGCGCGGGGTTGCTGGGGAACCACTCGGCCCCCGCCTGCGCGCTCACGGTCTTGAGCTGTTCGATGGCCGCCGGGCGGTACACGTCGGCCGAGACCGTCAGCACCTTTTTCTTGCGCTTTTCGATCAGGTGCTTGGCCAGCTTGGCGGTGGTGGTGGTCTTGCCCGCGCCCTGCAGGCCGGCCATGAGGATCACCGCCGGGGGCTGGGTGGCCAGGTTGAGGTCGCTGATGCCCTCGCCCATGGTGGCCGCCAGTTCGCGGTTGACGATGCCCACCAGGGCCTGGCCGGGGGTGAGCGAGCCCAGCACCTCCTGGCCCAGGGCCTGGTCCTTGACGCGCGCAATGAAATCGCGCACCACGGGCAGGGCCACGTCGGCTTCCAGCAGGGCCATGCGCACCTCGCGCAGCATGTCGGCCACGTTGGATTCGGTGATGCGTGCCTGGCCGCTGAGCTTCTTGACGAGGCCGGAGAGTTTGTCGGTAAGGGTAGAGGCCATGATCTTGAAGGGCCGCTGCGCGGCTACACTATGAACGATGATTCTAGCGGAGCCCTCCATGTTCGCCCTGCTGGTCGCCCTGGTGGCCGTTCTGGCCTACCTGCTGCCGGCCCTCTGGTCGCGCCTTGCCGACGGCGCGGCGCGCCGCCTGTTGTGGCTGGCCTGGGCTGCGCACGCCCTCACCCTGCTCGAGTTGCTGCTGCCGCCGGTGCGTTTTGGCTTTGCGCCGGCGCTGTCGGTCACGGCCTGGCTGGTGCTCACGGCCTACCTGGTCGAGCGCCAGTACTACCCGCAGCTGCGCGGCCGCTGGGCCCTGGCCGGCCTGGGCGCGCTGGCGGTCTTGCTGGCCCAGTGGTTCCCGGGCCATGCCCTGCATGTGCAGGCCTCGCCCTGGTTGCCCCTGCATTGGGCGCTGGGCCTGTCGGCCTACGGCATGCTGGCGGTGGCGGTGGTGCACGCCTGGATGATGACGCGCACCGAGCGCCAGATCCGGCAGGCGCACGAGGCCCCGGTGGGCTTGCCCCTCTTGACCCTGGAGCGCCTGACCTTCCGCTTTGTGCGGGCCGGCTTTGTGATGCTGACCCTGACCCTGCTGGTGGGCGTGATCTTTGCCGACCAGCTGTATGGCACACGCGGCTTGCGCCTGGACCACAAGGTGATTTTTGCGATCCTGTCCTGGGCGGTGTTGGCGGTGTTGCTGCTGGGCCGCCAGCGCTGGGGCTGGCGCGGCCGCCGTGCGGTGCGGGTGCTCTACATCGGCGCGACGCTGCTCTTGCTGTCGTATGCCGGCTCGCGCTTTGTGCTCGAAGTGATGCTGGGGCGCTGACATGCGATTTCTGTTCTGGGCCGTGTTGATCCTGTTCCTCTGGTGGGCTTGGCGGCGCTACCAGGCGCGCCCGCCGCGCAACGACGCGCCGACCCCGCCCCAGGCCCCGTCGACCGACCCCACCGAGATGGTGCGTTGCCGACACTGCGGCGTGCACCTGCCGCAGCACGACGCGGTGCAGGGCGTGCTCGGGCCCTATTGCAGCAGCGCGCACCGCCAGCTGGCGGGCGACCGCAACCCCTGAGGCCGCGCATGGCGAATGCCACCGGACCCTGGCGGGATGGCGGCTGGCACCAGGGCGCCGAGCGCTGTCCCTCGCCCAACTTTGGGCCCCGCCCGCCGCAGGCGCAGATTGATCTGCTGGTGGTGCATTCGATCAGCCTGCCGCCTGGCCAATACGGCACCCACGAGGTCCAACGCTTTTTTTGCAACCAGCTCGACCACGACGCCCATCCCTACTACGCGCAGCTGCGCGGCATGCAGGTGTCGGCGCATTTTTTCATCACGCGCACGGGGGCCTTGATTCAGTTTGTGAGCGTGTTCGACCGCGCCTGGCATGCCGGCCGCTCGCAATACCGCGGGCGCGAGAACTGCAACGACGACTCGGTCGGGGTGGAGCTTGAGGGCCTGGAGGGGCAGACCTTCGAGCCGGCCCAGTACGCGGCGCTGGCCGCGCTCGGGCAGGACCTGCAGGCCCTGCTGCCGCTGGCGCATGTGGCCGGTCACGAACATGTGGCGCCTGGCCGCAAGGGCGACCCTGGCGCGGGCTTTGACTGGGCCCTGTTGGCGCGTTTGTGGCCATTGCCGCCTCAGTATTTTCCCCAGGTGGTTCGTGCCCAGCTGGCTGCGCGATCGGTCTGATCCTGCATCTTGAGGCCGCTGCCCATGGGCCACCCGCAAGCCCCATCGGGCCCCGCGCCGCAAAGTGCCCGGCAAGGCGCATGAATGCTGGATTCGCGCGCCCAGATGCAGGCCGCATGCGCCTTCTCGGCCCGTGTTCCCGAGGGGGTCGTGGCGTGCCGTCGGGACCTTGTGCGCGAGCCGAGATCAGGGTCTTTTTTCTTGTCAAGACGCGGTCGCGCGTGATGTTCCAGATACACTACATCTAGTGTCTTGATGCACCGGTCGACACCATATATAGTGGTGCCAGGCTGCAAGCCCCAAGGGCCGCAGCGCACGGGCGGAGCCAGCCATACCGGCCCGCCGGCACCGCGCCAGGGCGCCCTGTCCCGGCCCGTGACCACCGACCGCAAACGACCGCCATCAACCGCTTTTCTCGCCCCATTTTTTTCAACAACACAAGAACATGCAGACCCAACTTCAGTCCCCCCAAGCAGTCTCCGGCCTGATGCACATGCCCGCGGCAGAGGCCGCGCAAGCCGCCGCCCTGCAGAACCTCCAGCAATACCAGATCATTCGCCGCAACGGTGCGGTGGTCCCCTTCGAGCCCAACAAGATCGCGGTGGCGCTGATGAAGGCCTTCCTGGCCGTTCACGGCACCCAGGGCGCGGCCTCGGCCAGCGTGCGCGAGGTGGTGGACCAGCTCACGCAGGCGGTCGCCCGCGCGCTGATGCGCTCGCGCCCGGGCGGCGGCACCTTCCACATCGAGGACGTGCAAGACCAGGTCGAGCTGGGCCTGATGCGCAGCGGTCACCACGAAGTGGCCCGCGCCTATGTGCTCTACCGCGAGCGTCGCGCCCAGGAGCGTGCCCAGCAGCAGCAAGCCGCTGCGGCCACCGCCCCCGCGCAGCCGGTGCTGCATGTGATCGACGGCGGCCAGCGTGTGCCGCTCGACATGGACTATGTCAAGGACGTGGTCAACAAGGCCTGCGAGGGCCTGGGCCGTGATGTCAGCCCCGAGCCCATCGTGGCCGAGACCCTGCGCAACCTCTACGACGGGGTGCCGATGGACGAGGTCTACAAGGCCTCGATCCTGGCCGCGCGCACGCTGATCGAGAAAGAGCCCGACTACACCTACGTCACCGCCCGCCTGCTGATGCACACCATCGCCAAGGAAATCCTGGGCCGCGAGGTGACGCAAGCCGAAATGGGCCAGGCCTACATCGACTACTTCCCGCAGTTCATCCGCAAGGGCGTCGACAACGAGCTGCTCGATGAGAAGCTGCTGCAGTTTGACCTGGCGCGCCTGGCCGCAGCGCTCAAGCCCGAGCGCGACCTGCAGTTCGATTACCTGGGCCTGCAGACCCTGTACGACCGCTACTTCCTGCATGTGCGCAAGACCCGCATCGAGATGCCGCAGGCCTTCTTCATGCGCGTGGCCATGGGCCTGTCGCTCAATGAAATCGACCGCGAAGCGCGTGCCATCGAGTTCTACGAGGTGCTGTCCTCGTTTGACTTCATGTCCTCCACGCCCACCCTGTTCAACAGCGGCACGCTGCGCTCGCAGCTCTCGAGCTGCTACCTGACCACGGTGCCCGACGATCTGGACGGCATTTACGAGTCGATCAAGGAAAACGCCCTGCTGTCGAAGTTTGCCGGCGGTCTGGGCAACGACTGGACGCGGGTGCGCGCCCTGGGCAGCCACATCAAGGGCACCAACGGCGAATCGCAAGGCGTGGTCCCCTTCCTGAAGGTGGTCAACGACACCGCGGTGGCGGTCAACCAGGGCGGCAAGCGCAAGGGCGCGGTCTGCACGTACCTGGAGACCTGGCACCTGGACATCGAGGAGTTCCTGGAGCTGCGCAAGAACACCGGCGACGACCGCCGCCGCACGCACGACATGAACACCGCCAAC
>JACCDV010020807.1_pt1 | contig 59520 bp, 48 predicted proteins | sample 7446131 | NCBI WGS metagenome assembly JACCDV01 (sample SAMN15323448, study PRJNA562643) | freshwater metagenome | isolation source: river surface water | place: USA:Blue River Watershed | collected 2017-08-17
AAGGTATTGCGCGCAACCCAGAAGCAGCTGGTAAAATTCAAACAGCGATGATCATCGCAGCGGCACTTATCGAAGGTGTTGCATTGTTTGGAGTCGTAGTTGGTCTTCTTGGAGCAAAAGCGTAATTAAACTCAAAAGGAAACTGCAACGGTTGGTTGTGGTTTCCTTTTTTTAAAATTTAAAACATACAAAAATGGATTTGATATTACCTGATTTTGGTTTACTTGTTTGGACAGGCCTTGTCTTCAGCCTCTTGCTTTTCTTGTTGGCTAAGTTTGCATGGAAGCCAATTTTGAATGCGGTCAACACACGCGAGCAGAAAATCTCAGAAGCATTAGAACTTGCTGAAAAAACCAAAGCAGAAATGCAAGCGCTTAAAGCTGAAAACGACCAAATTTTAAAAGAGGCGCGTGCAGAACGCGACCAAATTTTAAAAGAAGCGAAAGAAGCGGCAACTGGAATGGTCGAAGACGCAAAAGGAAAAGCTAAAGACGAAGCTGCAAAAATTGTTGAGTCTGCACGCCAGACCATCAACAGCGAAAAGGCAGCAGCTATGGCTGAGCTCAAAAATCATGTAGCGAGCCTTTCCTTGGAAATTGCAGAGAAAGTAGTGCGTCAAGAACTTAGTTCAGACGACAAACAAAAAGCACTCGCAAGCCAACTTGCAGGTGAAATCAAAATGAACTAATCCATGAAGTCCAACAAATCTGCTGTTCGCTACGCTACCGCTCTTTTAGAGTTAGCAATAGAGCACAATAAAGTGGAGCTCATTGAGTCCGACATCCTGCAGCTTTTGGCTGTAGCCAACGACGCCCATGACTTTCAAATTTTCTTGAATTCACCGCTCATTAACATCGATAAAAAGATTGCAGTGATCAAGCAAATTTTCAAGGACTTCAACCAAACTACCATCGATTTCCTTTCACTCGTCACCAACAATGGTCGCGAGTCAGTGATGCTCGATATCGCTAAACAGTTTATTGCTCAACTCAAAGCGCACCGCGGTATAGTGCCAATCACTATCATCAGCGCGCAGCAACTCGAAGAGAGCACCAAACAATCGATCTTAGCCAAAATTTCTTCTTCTTTGTCTGGTACGCCAGAAATCACCGAAGAAATCGACGCGGCACTCCTCGGCGGCTTTATTGTCCGTATGGGTGACCACCAAATAGATGCTTCTGTTGCAAGTCAACTCAAGCGTCTCAAACAACAATTTGTATAATCGTCAACAGACAAAATAAAATAAGTACACATGGCAGATATTAAACCAGCAGAAGTTTCCGCAATATTGAGAGAGCAACTCTCAGGTTTCCGCTCAGAAGCTGAATTGCAAGAAGTAGGAACGGTACTTCAGGTAGGAGATGGTATTGCACGCATTTACGGAATGAACGGCGTACAATACGGCGAACTCATTGAATTTGATGGTGGCATGCAAGGAATTGCATTGAACCTCGAAGAAGATAACGTCGGAGCAGTATTGCTTGGTCGTTCTTCTAGTGTAAAAGAAGGTGATACTGTTCGTCGTCTTGGTAAAATTGCCTCTGTAAAAGTTGGTGACGGTATGGTAGGTCGTGTCGTAGACACCCTCGGTCAGCCAATCGACGGTAAAGGTCCAATCCAAGGTGAACTTTACGAAATGCCAATTGAGCGCAAAGCACCAGGAGTTATCTTCCGTCAACCGGTAAACGAGCCACTTCAAACTGGTATCAAAGCGGTCGATGCCATGATTCCAATTGGTCGTGGTCAGCGCGAGCTCATCATCGGTGACCGTCAAACAGGTAAAACAACTGTTGCCATTGATACCATCATCAACCAACGCGAGTTTTACGACCGCGGTGAGCCTGTTTACTGTATTTATGTAGCTATTGGACAAAAAGGTTCAACCGTTGCAGGTATTGTTAAAAAATTAGAAGATGCAGGCGCAATGGCCTACACAACTGTAGTTGCTGCAAACGCATCAGATCCAGCTCCAATGCAGTTCTACGCGCCAATGACTGGTGCAGCTGTCGGAGAATACTTCCGCGACTGCGGTAAACCAGCACTTATTGTTTACGATGACCTTTCTAAGCAAGCGGTAGCATACCGCGAGGTATCGCTTCTTTTACGTCGTCCGCCAGGACGCGAGGCCTACCCAGGTGACGTCTTTTATCTTCACTCTCGCTTACTCGAGCGTGCTGCGAAAGTAATCGCTGATGACAGCATCGCTAAGCAAATGAACGACTTACCAGCTTCATTAAAAGACAAAGTACGCGGTGGTGGTTCTCTTACAGCACTTCCTATCATTGAAACACAAGCAGGTGACGTTTCTGCCTACATTCCAACAAACGTGATCTCCATCACCGATGGTCAGATCTTCTTGGAGTCAGACTTATTTAACTCTGGTATTCGTCCGGCGATCAACGTAGGTATCTCTGTATCTCGCGTAGGTGGTTCGGCACAAATTAAGTCAATGAAAAAAGTAGCAGGTACCCTTAAGCTTGATCAAGCTCAGTACCGCGAACTCGAAGCATTTGCTAAGTTTGGTTCTGACCTCGATGCAGCTACAAAAGCGGTACTCGACAAAGGTGCACGTAACGTAGAAATCTTGAAGCAACGCGAAGGCGACCCATACCCAGTAGAAAAGCAAATTGCCATCATCTACGCAGGTGTAAAAGGCCTTATGCAGCCAGTTCCAGTTACGAAGATCAAAGAATTCGAAAAAGACTACCTTACTGTGCTCGAAGCCAACCATGCCGATACGCTAGTTGCGCTCAAAGCAGGAAAATATACAGATGAAATCGAGGCCGTTTTGACAAAAACAGCCAAAGAAGTAGCTGCTAAATTTGCATAATTAAAGCCTTAATTTAGGATTGGAATGGCGAATCTAAAAGAAATACGTAACCGCATCAGTTCAGTTGGTTCCACCATGCAGATTACTTCTGCTATGAAGATGGTTTCTGCTGCTAAATTGAAACGCGCCCAAGATGCCGTAACGCAAATGCGTCCGTATGCTGGCAAATTGCGCGAAATCCTCGAGAACCTGAGTGCAAGCCTAGATTTATCAGAAAATGCCTACGCCGAACAACGCGAGGCCAACAAAATTCTGATCGTCGGCATTACCTCAAATCGTGGTCTTTGTGGTGGTTTCAATAACAACATCATCAAGCGCGTAGGAACCCTCATTTCTGAAGATTACGCCGGTAAAGAAGTTTCTGTACTTTGCTTAGGTAAAAAAATCAAAGATGTTTATAAGCGTACACCGCAATTCTATGCCAATGAAAAATTGGAGAACATGGAAGACATCTACGCAGATTTACGCTTTGAACTTGTAGCTCAGGTAGCAGAAGAAATCATGGAGCAATTCCTCAATAAATCTTTTGACAAAGTTGTATTGGTCTATAATCGTTTTGTCAATGCAGCAACTCAAAACATCGAAACGGAACAATTCTTGCCTATAGTACCAACTGTTAGTGATTCTGAGGCTGGCGACTATATTTTTGAACCATCCAAAATGGATATCGTTGAAGATTTATTGCCTAAATCCATGAAGCTCCAGCTTTACAAGGCAATCAGAGATTCATTTGCAGCTGAACACGGCGCCCGCATGACCGCAATGCACAAAGCCACTGACAACGCAAGTGAACTACAGAAAAACCTTAAATTGAGTTACAACAAAGCACGTCAGGCTGCCATTACCAATGAAATCCTCGAGATCGTTGGTGGAGCCGAAGCGCTTAAATCGTAATTAAAAAAATTGATATAAAAAAAAGAGCGCTCATTGAGCGCTCTTTTTTTGTTTATAGAGAAGCTTAAAAGTGCCAATTGAATCGGTCGGCAATGCGCTGATGCACAAAAGCTAACGCTTCTTCATTTTGAACATATGTCAGGACATCTTCCATGAATGCTTGCAGCAGAAGCGTTTTGGCAGCTGCTTCGCTGAGACCTCTAGCGCGTAAATAGAAGAGTGCGTTTTCGTCGAGTTGGCCAGTGGTTGAACCATGCGAACACTTCACGTCGTCGGCGTATATTTCTAATTCTGGTTTTGAATTGACACTCGCATTTTCCGAGAGTAATACATTCGCATTGCTTTGATATGCGTTTGTCTTTTGCGCATCTTTGCGCACAAATACTTTCCCGTTGAAAACTGCCGTTGAGCGGTCTGCAGCGACACCTTTGTAGGTTTCAAAAGATTCACAGTTAGCAACCCGATGATCCATGGTGGTGTAGTTGGCAACGTGTTGTTCGTCTTTGAGCCAATAGGCGCCGTTTAAATAAGTTTGTGCATGTTCGCCGACAATAGCAATGGAGCTGTCGTTGCGGACAAAAGAACCGTCGAGGGTAAGTGTATTGATTTCAAAAAGCGCTTGTGTTTCTTGTTGTGCGCGGTCTTCGTTCATATCAAAATGCCCTGTTGTACAATCCTGAAGTTTGGTGACTTTGATGCGCGCAGCACGCGCGATGTCGTACTGAAAATGGGTGTGTGCAAAGCTAACCTGTTCCGACGTACTTTTAGACACAACATAGAGTTGTGCTTCGGCATTTTCTCCAAAATGAAAATGATGACGGTAAAAGTATTTACCACCGCTATTGACTTGCACAAGTTGGATAGGTAAATCTAAAGTGCAATTTTTGGCAACTTTAATGCAGATTCCTTGACGCGCGTATTGTACGCTAAGTGCGCTAAATACATCGTTGAAACGCGCTTCATGATAGTTTGTATTCGCTTCTGAAAGTAAGCTAATTTCAAGACCAACAGGTAAATTTTCAGGGATGATAACCTGCTCGTTGTTAATGAACACTGTGTAGGCGTTCTTTAGAACTGCAAAGGCATTCAACTCCTCTTTGGAAAGCTGTTGGGTAGTAGTAAAGTTTGCTGTTGAGAGTTTGCCCAGACGCGTATACTTAAACCGTTCCGTTTTGGTAGTGGGTAAGTCTTGACCGCGCAAATATGTAACAGCTTCAGTTTGTAGCGCAGTTGAAATAGGCAGTGTAGTGCCTTCAAGACCCGCAGTAAATTGACTGAGTTTATTGCTCACGAGCGTTTCCATGTTATACACTTTCTTTGATCCAGTCGTAACCGCGTTCTTCGAGCTCAAGGGCTAATTCTTTCGGTCCGGATTTAACAATTCGACCATCGTAGAGGACGTGAACCACATCTGGAATAATGTAGTCTAAGAGGCGTTGGTAATGGGTAATGACGATGCTGGCGTTCTCAGGTGTTTTGAGCGCATTGACGCCGTGTGAAACAATACGAAGTGCATCGATGTCAAGTCCTGAGTCTGTTTCGTCTAGAACGGCTAATTTGGGCTCAAGCATGGCCATCTGAAAGATTTCATTGCGTTTCTTTTCTCCGCCGGAAAAGCCTTCATTGACAGAGCGAGAAGCGAGTTTGGCATCTAGCTCTACAAGTGCAGATTTTTCACGAACGAGCGCCATGAAGTCTTTGGCAGAAATGGGGTCTTGGCCATGATAGGCGCGTTTCTCATTGAGAGCAGTTCGCAAAAAGTTGACGTTGCTTACACCAGGAATTTCTACAGGGTATTGAAAAGCGAGGAAGAGGCCTTCACGGGCGCGGTCTTCGGTAGAAAGCTCAAGTAGATCTTTACCTTGAAAGGTAACGCTACCTTGCGTGATTTCGTAATCTTCTCTTCCGGCTAAAACGGATGCAAGGGTACTTTTTCCTGCACCATTTGGGCCCATTATGGCATGAACTTCACCTGCTTTGACTTCCAAGTTCAATCCTTTAAGGATTTCTTTTCCGTTGATGCTCGCGTGTAAATTTTCGATTTTTATCATTTTGTCAAATCTGGTCTTGAATTCTTTATTTAGTGGCTTAACCCACGCTACCTTCTAAACTAATGGCTAAAAGTTTTTGTGCTTCTACTGCAAACTCCATAGGCAATTGGTTGAGTACTTCTTTGCAATAGCCATTGACGATGAGGCTAATGGCCTTTTCTTCACTAATGCCGCGTTGCATGCAATAGAAAAGTTGGTCTTCGCCAATTTTGGAGGTGGTTGCTTCGTGCTCAATTTTTGCACTCGGATTTTTACATTCGATATATGGGAACGTGTGCGCACCGCATTCGTCGGTCATGAGCAGGGAATCGCACTGCGAAAAATTGCGTGCGTTTTGGGCGCCTTTGTGTATTTGTACCAATCCTCTATAAGAGTTCTGGGATTTACCCGCTGAAATACCTTTTGATATGATCGTTGATTTGGTGTTTTTACCAAGGTGGATCATTTTGGTTCCGGTATCGGCTTGTTGGTAGTTGTTGGTAACGGCTACTGAATAGAACTCGCCAACGGAGTGGTCTCCTTTTAAAATACAAGATGGATATTTCCAGGTAACGGCCGAACCGGTTTCAACTTGCGTCCAGGATATTTTTGCGTTGGTTTCGCAAATGCCGCGTTTGGTCACAAAATTAAAGACCCCGCCTTTCCCTTCTTTGTCTCCAGGATACCAGTTTTGTACTGTTGAGTATTTGATTTCGGCGTCGTTTAGGGCTATAAGCTCAACAACTGCTGCGTGGAGTTGGTTTTCGTCGCGCTGCGGAGCCGTACAGCCTTCTAAATAAGAAACGTAGGCGCCTTCGTCGGCGACAACCAGTGTGCGTTCAAATTGCCCGGTGCCTCCGGCGTTGATGCGGAAGTAAGTGGAAAGTTCCATGGGGCAGCGAACTCCTTTTGGAATATAACAGAACGAACCATCTGTAAAGACAGCGCTGTTGAGTGCGGCATAGAAGTTGTCTGTGCTTGGCACAACAGTTCCCATGTATTTTTGCACGAGTTCTGGATGTTCTTGAACAGCGTCAGAGAAAGAGCAGAAGATGATGCCGAGTTCGCTTAGTTTTTCTTTAAAAGAGGTAGCTACAGAAACTGAATCCATGACAAAATCTACGGCAACACCTGTAAGGCGCTGTTGCTCTTCCATGGAAATTCCGAGCTTTTTCATGGTTTCTTTCAGCTCTGGATCGACGTCGTCCCAGGATTCATATTTTTTGGTTTGTTTGGGAGCGGAGTAGTAGGCAATTGCTTGAAAATCCGGTTTTTGGTAATAAACATGAGCCCATTCTGGCTCTGTCATTTCTTGCCAAATAGCAAAGGCCTTGAGACGGTAGTCTAGTAGCCAACTAGGCTCGTTTTTTTTGGCGGAGATGAGTCGAATGATGTCTTCGTTAAGACCAACAGGAACGGTATCAGCTTCGATGTCTGTGACAAAACCAAATTTATATTCTTGGTTTTCTAGGTCTTGTGCGAGTTCGTTTTCGGTGTAGTTTGACATCGTTATACAGAAAAAGATTCACCACAACCACAAGTACGATCTGCATTTGGATTTTGGAAAACAAAACCCTTTCCATTGAGCCCGCCCGAGAAATCTAGGGTCGTACCGACCAAATAGAGATAGCTTTTTTTGTCGACGACAACCTTGACGCCGTTATTTTCAAAAGACATATCGCCTTCTTGTTCTTGATTGTCAAAGGTAAGTTGATACATAAGGCCTGAGCACCCTCCTCCTTGAACGCCAACGCGTATAAAGAAACCATCTTTTTGTTCGTCTTCCATGAGGCGAAGCGCCTGCTTTTTAGCAGCGTCTGTTACGGTTAACATCTCGTTTTTATTTAGATTAATTATAAATAAAACACTTTGTTTGCTGCAAATTTACCACTTTAATGGTATTGCATCCAAAGATTTAAACAAAGAAATTATGCACTTGTTTGGGTTTTACTTAATTTAACACTCAACTTATTCAAAAACAAAGTTATGCGTCTATTTTTACTCGTTTGTAGTTTATTTTCGATCTCCCTAGTTATGGCCCAACAAGTCACTATTGATTCGAAGGCCTATCAAACACTTAAACAAAACAACGAACTTCATAGTGTAGCGCTTGTGGCACCGACAGCCACCTCATTGAATCAGCATTACAGCGGTTCTCAGGTTCAAAAAACGGGTCTCTGCGATTGCTTAATACCATTAGATTCCACTTTTCAGTTAGCTATGCTTCCTAACGACGACCTCTACTCAAATAGCATCGCATTGCCTTTTGATTTTAGTTTTTACGGAACCACCTACGATAGTTTGTACATCAATAACAATGGCAACATATCGTTTTCACAACCATATTTTACGTTTACCGCTTACCCTTTTCCAGACCCTACATTTAACATGATTGCTCCTTTTTGGGCAGATGTAGATACAAGGTCTACCAACGGTGGTAATGTATGGTACAAAGTCAATGCGCATTCATTAATTGTAATTTGGGATCATGTTGGCTATTTTTCAATGATGGAAGACAAACTCAATACCTTTCAGTTGATCATCTCAGATGGCTTAGACACACTCATCCCGAATGCCAACAACGTGTCTTTTTGTTATGGAGATATGCAATGGACGACCGGAGCGGCTTCTTCTGGAGTGAATGGATTTGGTGGTTTTCCCGCTACAGTTGGTGTCAATATCGGAAATGGCATCAATTATTTCCAAGTAGGGCAGTTCGACTCAGCTGGTGTCAATTTTGATGGGCCCTACAATACGAACGATCAAGTCGATTTTTTAGATGGTCAAGAAATCTATTTTGATTTAGCCAATACCAATTCAAATATTCCGCCTCTAGTTATGAGCAGTGGCATTTGCGATACCATCGATGTTTATACTGGCGATACCTTAAAAAGCTTGAATGCCGTAGATTTTTCAATTGGGATCAGCACTCCTGAAATTGGTCAGATATTAACGACAAATATTTCCTGCGATGAACCAAATGCCCTGAGCTACCAAACATCTTTAGTGAGCAATGAATTCACAAGTTTCGACATCACCTTTGATGCTACAGGCGTACAACCTGGTGTATATCATATTCAAATTGAAACCACAGACAACGGCATTCCGGCACAAACCGTCACAAAAAACATCCCAATTCACGTAATTTACGATGCCAACCTTTCTGGCCTAAACGATTTGGATATTTCTCCAATCGAGGTTTACCCGAATCCGACATCCGAAACGATTCAAATCAACGGTTTGCAAGCCAATGATGTACTTGAATTATTTGATGGATCGGGCAAATTGATACAAGTCTTTAGGGCTACAAAGTCAATTGAACAATTCACCTTACCGCAAGTCGGCTTCTACATCTTGAAATACACTGGTGTTGATAAGCCACAAACCGTACTCAAGTTGCAACGCATCTAAGTATTTATCCTCTTTAGCGTTTTCTGTGTAATTTTGGCCAATGGAAAGAATCATTTGCTTCGTATTGGTTTGTTTGTCTGTGCACTTACAGGCCTACGCCCAAAATTCGCAAACTAATTATGCCACTAAATACGTTTACATCTTAGTTATTGATGGCCCGCGTTATTCAGAAACCTATGGCGAGCCAACGTGTAAATACAGCCCAATTCTTTGTGATTCTCTGAAGCATCAAGGTACTTTTTATGCGAACTTCAAAAATAATGGTCCCACTTATACGGTGCCTGGTCATACCGCAATTGTAACAGGAACCTATCAGCGCATCTCTAATGCAGGAACAGCTTTGCCCAAAGCGCCCAATATTTTTCAATATTTCCTGAAAGCTTCAGGTAAGGATTCTACGGCTGCTTATGTTGTTGCGAGCAAAGGAAAATTGGACGTGTTGGTAAATACCTCACACAAAAAATGGCACAATCTCTACCAAGCGAGTACCTATTGCGGCCCAAATGGGAATGGTTTGGGCTACGGACGCGACGACAAAACTTTTGCAAAGGTCACGGAATTGGTTCAGAGTTCAAATCCGCCACAGCTCATGCTCATCAATTTATTGGCAGTAGATGTTTATGGGCATGCCAACAACTGGGATAAATACTTAGAATCGATTACGCAATCCGATTTATATGCTGCACAATTATGGCAAATGATACAGTCGAACCCTGTTTTGCGCAATCAGACTACTTTAATGATTACCAATGACCACGGCAGGCACCTCGATGGTGTGCGTTCGGGTTTTGTGAACCACGGTTGTCGTTGCGAAGGATGCAGGCATATCTCTCTGCTTGTTTTGGGGCCAGACACACCGAAAGGGCTTGTGGTTCAAGAAGAAGCTGAAATGACCGATATCTCTACAACAATTGCAGACATCCTTCATTTTGAAATGCCGACAAGTAAGGGTGAGTTCTTAAGAACGGCGTTCCCTAAAAATTGATTCAAACCAAAATGGGGTTTTAATCAAAAAGCCCATCCAATAATTGATCTTCAACTAAATGAGGAAGTGTTACTTTCAAAAGTGGCTCTGCTTCCATGGCGCGTTTGATTGCAAATATGGCGTTTTCATTGCGCGCCCAATTGCGTCTGGCAATTCCATTATTGACATCCCAATGCAGCATACTGGTGAGATTGCGCTGCGCTTGCTCAGAACCGTCTAAAAGCATGCCGAAGCCACCGTTAATGACTTCTCCCCAACCAACTCCGCCACCGTTGTGAATACTCACCCAGGTAGCCCCTCTAAAGCTATCGCCGATTACATTTTGAATTGCCATGTCGGCAGTGAAGCGCGAGCCGTCGTAAATATTAGATGTTTCTCGGTAGGGTGAGTCTGTGCCGGATACATCGTGGTGATCACGGCCTAATATGACGGGTCCGATTTCACCATTTGCAATGGCCTCGTTGAAGGCAGCTGCAATGCGCATGCGCCCTTCGGCATCTGCATACAAAATGCGCGCTTGCGAACCCACCACCAATTTATTTTCTTGAGCGCCTTTGATCCATTGGATGTTATCGGCCATTTGCTGTTGGATTTCTGCTGGGCTTTTGGCCATCATGGTCTCGAGCACTTTGCAGGCAATGGCATCAGTTTTTTCGAGGTCTTCTGGCTTCCCACTGGCACAAACCCAACGGAAGGGTCCAAAGCCGAAATCAAAGCACATTGGGCCAAGGATGTCTTGGATATAGGATGGATATTTGAAGTCGATGTGGTTTTCCGCCATGACTTCGCCACCTGCTCTCGATGATTCAAGTAAAAAGGCATTGCCGTAATCGAAAAAGTAGGTTCCTCTGGCGGTGTGTTTATTTACCGCAGCGGCATGTCTGCGCAGGCTCTCTTGAACGTATGTTTTGAATTTTTCAGGTTCATTGGCCATCATGTCGTTGGCTTCATCAAAACTTAAGCCAGCAGGATAATAACCGCCCGCCCAAGGGTTGTGCAGAGAGGTTTGATCTGAGCCGAGGTCTACATGCACACCTGTTTGGTCGAATTTTTCCCAGACGTCTACGACGTTTCCGAGGTAAGCAATAGACACCACCTCTTTGGAGGCTTGTGCCTTTTTTACTCTGGTCACCAATTCATCTAGATCAGAAATGATTTCGTCGACCCAACCTTGTTCGTGACGCGTATGGGCCGCTTTTGGATTGACTTCTGCCGTTACGGAGATCACGCCAGCGATATTGCCCGCTTTTGGTTGCGCTCCTGACATCCCACCTAAACCAGCAGTTAAAAATAGCTTTCCTTTGATGTCGTCTCTGGTTTTTGCTAGTCGGCGAACTGCGTTGAGTACGGTAATAGTGGTTCCGTGAACTATTCCTTGAGGGCCAATATACATATAGGAACCTGCGGTCATTTGGCCGTATTGCGTAACGCCCAACGCATTGAATTTTTCCCAGTCGTCTGGTTTAGAGTAATTAGGAATCATCATGCCGTTGGTCACGACTACTCGTGGTGCATTTGGATGCGAGGGGAACAAGCCCATCGGGTGGCCAGAGTACATGACCAGCGTTTGCTCGTCTGTCATTTCTGAGAGGTACTGCATTACCAGGCGGTACTGAATCCAGTTCTGAAATACAGCGCCGTTGCCGCCGTAGGTGATGAGCTCATGCGGATGCTGCGCAACGCGATGATCTAGGTTATTTTGAATCATAAGCATAATGGCTTTGGCCTGCTCTGATTTTCCTGGATATTCGGTGATTGCCCTCGCAAATATGGGATGTTCGGGCATAAATCGATACATATAAATGCGGCCATAAGTATGCAATTCTTTTGCAAATTCGGCAGCAAGAACGGCATGTTGTTCTTTCGGGAAGTAACGCAAAGCATTGGCAATTGCCAGTTGCTTCTCAGCAGGGCTTAGGATCTCTTTGCGTTTTGGCGCATGATTGATACTTGGATCCCACGCTTTAAGAGCTGGGAGTTCAGATGGTATTCCTTGTTTGATTTCGTCGGCAAAACTGATCATTGGTATGGTTTTGCCACAAAAATAAGCAATGTTAGTGCTTCAACACGACAAAACCATGTTTTTGAAGCTCAATGCCACCGTCTAAAGTTGCATCTATGCGGTAAAAGTAGGTACCTTCTTCCACTACATCGCCTGCAGCTGTTTTACCATGCCACTTTTCAGCTGGGTTTGTGTATTCGAAAATAACATTACCCCAGCGATTGAGAATGGTGCAGTTAAATGAAGAAATCCCTTCGTAGTTGACATAAAATGCGTCGTTACCGTTCAACGATGAAAGCACCACGACATTTGGCGCCGTGATATCGCAAGGCTTGTAGGTGATATTAGCGGTGTCACTGATGCTGTTACAGGCATTTTGAGCTGTGTAGATGTAATTTCCTGCTTCTGTAGCAAGTCTTGGCACTTCTGTGCTGCCGTCCCACCATTGCCCGGTGATAGGCGGGCTGTAACCACTTTGAAGCGGCGTTGTATTGATCACATAAGGATTGAGCCAAAGACTTGCCCCCTGACATATTGCAGAGTCAAGAATGGCCATATAGACGTAGGGCATGAACTCTATGCTCGCTGCAACGGTGTCTTGGCAAGCGTTGTCTATGTAGAATACAGGGTAAATACCGCCCATGTTGTAGGTGGTAATTTCGGGGTTATCGACTAAATTATTGGGTAGAAAATGAACAGCAGTGTCAATGGCATACCATTGCCCACCCGCATAAGAAGTGGTATTGCCTACAAAATAGCTGTAATGACAAACAGCTGTATCTGAGAATATGGCAGGACGTGGTAACACAACGAATGAAACGGTAGTGTCGTAATTACATCCAAAATTATCGGTGATGCTGTAGGTGTAGTTTGTTACGCCTGGTGTGCTTGGCTGAATGACGATTAAGGTGTCGTTCTGACCTGAGATAATAGTAGGGTCTGAGGCCCAGCCTTCTGTAACTACATAGTTTTGGTAACCTTCGCTTTCCGGATAAAGTGAGGCATTGAAGTAAATACCCCAAGAGAAAATGTAGCCGTCGTCGATACCTTGGTTGTCCTGAACAGAAATCGTCCAGTTGCCATTGATGGGGCAACCTGCAAATTGATTGAAATCGCCATCTGGTAGGTAAACACCATTCGGATTCATGGACGGAAAACCATAGTCATTGATAATGGTGTTGCCCGCTGCATTTTCAGCACAAATTGTGTTGAAAGTATTGCTCGTGGTAGAAAAACAGTAGGTCCAGACAGGTGAGCCTGGGTTACCACCGTCGATATCGGTATCGTTACCTAGGAAGGTGCTTATACCATTGCCGCAGCCACCAGGAACGAGCTCTGCCCAGCCGAAAGGCGTTTGATTGTAGGCATTCATTAAAGATACGGTTGTGCCGTTCGGGCAGGTCAAAGCAATTTCTATATCGCCAATATAAGAGTGTTCGATGTCTAGGCAAATTTGATCGATATCGGCAGCTGAGGTAATGACGGCTGTGGAGTCAAAACCAGACATAGGTACCGCTGTTTGATACATTTGGCCGGCACCATCGGGCAAGAAAGTGAGGCCAGCAAATGTTCCTCCGATTTGGAAAGTTCCGCCAGGGATTTCAATACCAACAGTGTCTTGAGGTGTTACACCACCCACTAAATACGAATTTTGGCCTAAGCAAACGGTGTCTTCTAACGGCCCTGTGCCGGCAAAAATCGGTGGAATCGAGACGCGAACCTTGAAGTTAGAGTGAATGGTTTGCGGAAAATTGTCTGTTACAGCGAGGTCGACATAGTAACCCGTATTATTGGTTGGGGTGAACCAAATTTGATCACCTGTAAACTGACCAACGCCCCCAATTGTCCAGGTAAAAGTACAGTTGTTATTTGTTTGAGAATAACCCGTATTTGTATTTTCCAGTGAATAAGGGAATCCGGGTAGTGCTTTGAGTAAGACACTGTCACCAGGGCAGAGGTCTACAAAACCAGTGTCTAGGGGGTTCATGATATTAGAACCGCCGCCGTTTTTGAAAGCTTCGACATGAGCAATAATTGGCTGAGGCGGGTTTCCACAAGCAACGTTTGCTACCCAGCCAGTACCTTCATTGGCGCCATTTGATTTAAAGCGCAATGTAAGACAGCCCGTTGGGTTGTTCCATGACGCTTGCGCGAACAAACCTACGGGGTTTGTGCCGCTGTTGTATGCACCTAGTAAAGGCGCTGCAGTTGATGGACCATCGTAAATGTAAAGTGTATCAGTGGGGTGGACATCCCATTCAAAGCCGATGTTGGTGGCAAACGCAATAGATACTTTAGAGCCTTGCGTAAGGTCTGGACAAAGCACTAAAGTTTCGTTCATGTTTGGCAGGTAATTTCCAGTGCCATCAATGAAGTTAGTACCACCCGTAGGCACAATGCCAGCGCAGTTGAGCGGATTCGTCTGCCCGTAGTCTGGACCTGTTAAAGTAAGGGTAACTTGTGCATTGAGGCCTGAAATTAGACCAAATAGCACGATTATGCTGAGTAAGAAATGTTTCATTTTTTCTGATTTTGCATTTCTAATGAAAGAACGTTTTTAGACTTGACCACTAAGATTTGATCAGCGTTCGCAACTTTAAAATATTGATTGCGATCGAGTATTTTGAAGCCAAAATCTGTAAATCGAAGGGGTAAGGTGCTGTTTTGAGTAGGTAAATCGAGCACATCGAACTGAGAGATATCCTTACCTTGAGGAGCCTGTATAAGGTAACAAGCGTGGTCAATTGCGTAAGTGTATAAAGGCAAGGAATTTTCTGCTTTAAACTGTGCAATTTCTTCTTTGGAATAACTTTTGCTAAGCTGAGTTTCGACTGATTGAGACCAAGAAGTGAGGCTCAACAAAGCGAAAATAAAGGCGTAAAATAATTTCATAACGGATAGAATTCGGTTGAAGACGTAACTTCTCGTTGAAAAGTTGCATCAAATGTTTAAAGTTTTAAATCGAAGGCTAAGTTAATAAAACGTAGCTTTGTAGCTCGAAAAGTACAATTTTTTATCATGGAAAACAAAGCATTGGCAGGCATTGCCTCACAAGTAAGAAGAGATATCGTTAGAATGGTTTCGGCCGTAAATTCAGGGCATCCGGGTGGTTCATTGGGGTGCACTGACTTTCTCACCTATCTCTATTTTGAGCAAATGCAACACAATGCTGCCAATTTTCAAATGGATGGCAAAAACGAAGACCTTTTCTTTTTGTCAAACGGTCACATCTCACCTGTTTGGTATAGCGTATTAGCCAGAGCAGGTTATTTCCCTGTGTCAGAATTAGGAACCTTTCGCAAATTAGGCACGCGTCTGCAAGGGCATCCTTCCACAGACAAAAATCTTCCAGGCATCCGCATGGCATCGGGCTCTTTAGGTCAAGGTCTTTCTGTTGGCATCGGTGCTGCCCAAATTAAAAAACTCAACCAAGATCCTACAATCGTTTATACCCTTCACGGCGACGGCGAATTGCAAGAAGGTCAAATTTGGGAGGCTGCTATGTATGCCGCCGCCAATAAAGTAGATAACATTATTGCTACAATAGACGCCAACGGCCGTCAGATCGACGGAGACGTAGACGAAGTGCTTTCTTTGGGTGATCTCCACCAAAAATGGGTTGCTTTCGGTTGGGATGTCTTGCAAATGGACGGCCATGATTTCGATAGCATACGCAGCACCATGCAACAGGCCAAATCTATGACCGGCAAAGGAAAGCCAGTGGTGATCATCATGAAAACCGAAATGGGTCAGGGGGTCGATTACATGATGGGCTCTCACAAATGGCATGGCGTTGCTCCAAATGCTGAGCAATTGCAAGTAGCACTAGACCAACTCGAAGAATCTCTCGGCGACTACTAGTGAAAACAATTTGGTGCCTCATATTATTGACTTTTTTCCAATTAAGTTGGGCCCAAAAAACAACGCGCATACTTTTCATCCTGGACGCCTCGAACTCCATGAACCTCGACTGGAACAACCAGACGCGAATGGCTGCAGCCAAGGAAGTTTTAACCAAAAGCATAGAGAGCCTACGCGGAGTTCCAGACCTCGAACTTGCCTTGCGCGTTTACGGTCACCAATCTAATGTCACCAATACCTACCAAGATTGTCAAGACACCAAACTAGAGGTGGCTTTTGGCCCTTCTAATATAGACCCCATTAAAAATAAAATCAAAGGGATTCAAGCAAAAGGCGCAACGCCGATTGCGCGCTCCCTAGAGGCGGCGGCGGCTGATTTCCCAGATACACTCGCCCGAAACTTCATTATATTGATCACCGACGGCCTTGAATCTTGCGACAACGATCCTTGTATTATTGCGCGCAAACTCCGCGATAAAGGCGTCAAAGTAACGCCATTTGTGATCGGTCTTGGCATGGACCTCAGCTACCTCGACAAATTTGAATGTATTGGCGCTTACACAGACGCCGAGAGCAAAGCCGCTTTTGAAAACGTACTGTCAAATATTTTGTCTAAGGCACTTTTGAATACAACCGTTCAGATCAATCTCAACACGGTAGAGGCCAAACCACTTGAAACAGAAGTCAGCATGTTTTTGTACGAAGCGGGAACGTCCAACTTAAAATACACGTACGTCCATACACTCAACCGCAAGGGCTTACCTGATACTTTGGTGCTCGACCCTTCGCTTAAATACGATTTACGCGTAGCAACCGTACCTGAAGTGCGCAAGAATGGCATTCAGATCATACCGCATACGCACAATACGATTCAGGTACCAGCAGCACAAGGCCAGCTCAAAATTACTTCCTCAAAAAGTCCGGAAGGCACCATTTTACCGACGCGGGTGTTGCAAAATGGCACTACCCAAACACTTAATGTACAGCAACTTTCTGATGTCCAGAAATACTTAATTGGAACCTATCAGTTAGAAATACTCACGTTGCCGCGCACATACAAGGAAGTTCAAATTGAGCAATCCAAACTCACGAGCATTGATATTCCTGCAGCAGGCCAATTGGTTTATCAGGCACCGAAAGGAGTGGTGGCCCAAGTTTTTTATGAACGCAATCCGGGTCAGTGGGAGTGGGTCACTGACCTCAAATACAACCAAGCAAGTGGTAACCTAAAATTGCAACCTGGTTCATACAAGTTGGTTTATCGCGAAAAAGAACAGCGTTCTAGCGCCTACTCGAAAGAAAAGAAATTCAATATTACATCCCTTAAAATCACTAATCTAACTTTATAAAAATGGAATTTGAAGTACTCGGAAACAAAGACACCCGTTCAGGATTCGGAGAAGGTTTAGCCGTTCTTGGCGAGCAAAACCCTAACGTTGTTGCACTTTGCGCAGACCTCACGGGCTCCCTTAAAATGGATGCGTTTCAAAAAGCAAACCCTGAGCGTTTCTTTCAAGCAGGCATTGCTGAAGCCAACATGATAGGTTTGGCTGCCGGCATGACCATCGGCGGCAAAATTCCATTCACAGGTACTTTCGCCAACTTTTCTACTGGCCGTGTTTATGACCAGATTCGTCAGTCGGTAGCTTATTCTAAGAAAAATGTCAAAATATGTGCTTCACACGCTGGCCTAACACTAGGTGAAGACGGAGCCACCCACCAAGTTTTAGAAGATATCGGCATGATGCGCATGTTGCCCAACATGACCGTCATTGTACCTGCAGATTTCAATCAAACGAAACAAGCGACAATCGCAATTGCTGCGCACGAAGGCCCCGTTTATTTGCGTTTTGGCCGCCCTGTGATGCCTATTTTTGTAAAGCCAGATGCAGAATTTGTTATCGGAAAAGCAGACGTTTTAGCCGAAGGTACAGACGTCACTATTATTGCGTGTGGCCACATGGTTTGGAAGTCTATTGAAGCACTCAAAGAATTGCGTGAAATCGGAATTTCTGCTGAGCTCATCAATATGCACACCATAAAGCCTTTAGATGAAGCGGCCATCCTGAAGTCGGTTGCCAAAACAGGTTGCGTAGTTACAGCTGAAGAGCACATGATGAACGGCGGTTTGGGCGAGGCAGTTTCTCAAGTATTGAGCCGTCAGCACCCAGCTCCTCAAGAGTATGTTGCTGTGAACGATACCTTCGGAGAGTCTGGGACACCCATGGAACTCATGACCAAATACCATATCGATACACCAGATGTAGTTGCAGCTGTCAAACGCGCAATTGCTCGCAAGCCGATCATTATCTAATCTAAAGCAATAGTGCTTCCGCTACGGTTTGCACAGGCCGATGACAAACACCATATTCACAAACAGATATGGCATTGGCCTCATATGTTTTGGATAGGGGTAATATTTGGTGGTAAGACAGCAAACACGCCGTATTTTTCGTCGACTGAAAAACCTGCATAGGCGCTTCGTTAGTCAATACATGCCAGTGTTTTTCAGGATGAATTTCCCGCATTAACAGTTGGCCCCAGTTGGAGTACCCCGACCCGTAGGTTTCCATTCCGTCGTAAATATTTTGCAGCATTTGTTGGGCACTCTTTATCCATTCTGAATTTTGGTAGTAGGTGCCCATCGTTAAAAATGCGTGTGCCATCACTGAGTTACTCGCTGGAATCACGTTGTCGTGCAGCTCCATATTTCTACTGATCAATTGTGCATCGGAAGCAGTGAAATAACACATTTTACTCTCGGGATGCTGAAAATCGGCTGCTACTTTTTCTGTAAGCACGTGAGCAAATTCCAATAAATCGAGCTGCCCCGTACACTGGTATGCCAAGCTAAAGGCTTCAATACTATGCGCGTAATCTTCCAAAAATCCAGCAACGCTTTTCTGCTCGTTGGTATTCACCCTCCATAAAATTTGCCCGTTCCATTGCACCTCCTTGATCCACGATAAGATATGGAGTGCTCGGAGTAAAAATGCATCTTCACCAAATACGCGAAATGCCTCGAGTAAGCCTTTTGCCATCATGGCATTCCAACTGACCAAAAGTTTGTGGTCTAGCCCTGGTCTCACTCGCCGATTTCTTTCGCGGAGTAAAGCGTCATTGATCTCTGTTTTTTGCTTGCGCCACTCTTCTAAAGTCAGGCCTTCCATTTTTGCAAATGCGTCATCGGAATGTTTGCGCAGCGGGATGTACTTGTCTTCTTCCCAATGACCTGTTTGATTGATGTGATAATAGCGCTTAACGCGCGCCGCATTTGCGCCAAATAATTCATCGATTTCTGACGGTGACCAGCAGTAAAATTTACCTTCATCGCCCTCGCTGTCTGCATCTAATGCGCAGTAGTATGCACCAAGTTTAGAGAGCAGCTCGCGCTCCAAGAAGTCAAATGTTTGATACACTAGATCTTTGTAATGAGGAGCGTTGAATTGTAAAAAGGCATTGGCATATAAGCCGATGAGCTGGGCGTTATCGTAGAGCATTTTCTCGAAATGTGGTACTTTCCACAAAACATCGACGCTGTAGCGCGTAAAGCCGCCACCTACTTGATCATAAATACCGCCAAAAGCCATTTTATCGAGTGTAAGGCGCACTTGTTTCTCAATTTTGGCTTCGTCAAATTGCTTTGCGTAACGCATTAAGAAGGCCCAATTGTTCGGTAACGGAAATTTGGGAGCTTTATTGGTACCACCTTCAAAAGTGTCAAAACTTCGGGCCCATCGGACCACCATTTCGTGGAGTCTTTCGGCACTAAAACCTGAAAGAGGTTGCGGAGTGTCTATTAATTCTGCTTGCTGGATGCCTTCGTGGAGCTGCGTGGCGTATTCAATGGCTTTTGCTCGGTCGTGGGAATAGGTGTGTGCCAACGATTTGAGGATATGCATCCATTGGTCTTTCGGGAAATAGGTGCCGCCATAAATGGGCCTACCGTCGGGCAAGGTAAAACAATTGAGCGGCCAGCCACCGCGCTGAGTCATGAGCTGTACAGCAGTCATGTAAACTTGGTCTACGTCGGGGCGCTCTTCGCGGTCAACTTTCACATTGATGAAATGCTGATTCATGAGAGCGGCTACTTCTTCATCTTCAAAACATTCGTGTTCCATCACATGACACCAGTGGCAAGCTGAATAACCAACGCTAATAAGTACCATTTTGTCTTGCGCTTTGGCGCGCTCAAAAACGTCTTCGGACCATGCTACCCAATGAACGGGATTTTGCGCATGCTGTAACAAATAAGGAGAGCTTTCGTTGCCGAGTTGGTTGGCCATATGCTAAAAATTTGACTAAAGAAGAACTATATTTGCCCAAGATATTTTAACGTGCAACAAATACGCCCCTACAAAGTTCTGCTTTTTTTAGTTTTGGTCTTGTCACTTTTGTGCATTCCAAGCGCTTTTATTCCTGCAAAAGGAATCAAGTGGATGGGCGTTACTTGGCGCTTTTTACCGCTTGAGCGTGTCTGGGTTGCCAAAAAACAAGTCAAGAAAAATATAGATAAAATTGTCACTGCTGTAGACACCACCAATATTAACGAGGGCGTCAAACATCAAGGACAAAGTACGGGCAAAACCGGCCTTCCGGAGGGGGGTGTTTTGGCCAGTGCGTCGGAAAATCCACTTCAATTAAGTGGCAGCGCTGCCGCCAAACTCGGCCGATTTTTTGCAGCGCTGCAAGGAGCAGCCGAAGGTCAAAAAATCAGTATTTTTCATTACGGAGACTCACAAATTGAGGGAGACCGCATGACTGGCTATATTCGTCAGCGCATTCAACAACAATTTGGCGGAATTGGCCCGGGCCTTATTCCGGCCTATAATGTTTACAACACGCAGAGTTTCAAGCAAAAAGTATCACCAAATTTCAAACGCTATACCGCTTTTTGGCCGCCGAAAATGAGCTCTCGACGCTATGGCGCTATGTTGTCCGCTGCCACGTTCGAAGTGTCCTCAACAGATGGTGCACAAGCCGCAACACCTACTGAAGCGTGGATAGAAATTGCACCCTCAGCAGCGGCCTATTCAAGGGCCCGTACTTACAGCCACGTCAAGTGCTACTATAACAGTTGTTACAAGCCATGTTCGGTAAAAATCTATGAAAACGACAAACTGATCCACGAAGATTCTTTAATGGCAGATGGCGGTTCACATATTTTGCCTTTGAGTTTTGACCACACGCCAGGCAAGTTGCGTTTTGTATTCTCCTCAACAAAAAGCCCCATTTTTACAGGCTTTAGTTTAGACGGAGACCTCGGTGTTCAGGTGAATAACGTAGCGATGCGCGGTTCATCTGGCCATGACCTCAGTTCATCGGATGCCTATGTTTTTGCGCAAATGCACCGGGAGGCCAACACCAAACTCTTCATATTGCAATTTGGCGGCAATTCTGTTCACGCCTTTAGAGACAGCAGCAGTGTTAGATACTATATTGGTGCGCTTAAAAATCGCATTCATTACATTCAAAAATTAGTGCCTGATGCTGCCATCATTTTAATTGGCCCTAGCGATATGTCGAGGCTACAAGATGGTATATTCGAAACGTATCCGTTGTTGCCTTACACAGTAGATCGCATGCAAAAAATGTGTGCCGAAAATGGCGTCGCTTTTTGGAATTTGTATGCTGCAATGGGCGGCCGAAATTCAATGCCTTCATGGGTTTCGCAGGGCTTAGCCGGCAAAGATTATGTTCACTTTAGTCCGCGAGGAGCCAGTATTGCGTCTCAATATTTTTTCGAGGCATTTGGTGCTGCCTACACCGAATGGGAGGCCAAGAAGGGGGGCGATCAATGAGAAACCTTTTGTGGATTTGCTTCTTGCACTTCATGGCTTTCGGACAGCCACCATTGCTTTGTTCCAATGATTCTTTGAGTACCGAGGAGCAAGCAATTGCACGTACTTATCCGTTCATAGAAGTGCAATGCAATCAATTTCAGTTTTTTGGCAGCGAAAGCCCTAATTGGATGCAACTCAATCAGGACCTGAGTGAAATGATCGAGACCGGCCAAGGGAAACTCAATTTTTATCACATCGGGGGCTCACACCTTCAGGCCGATATCTATTCCCATGATTTCAGGACGTTTTTACAATCTAATTGGCCAGGCTTGAGCGGAGAGCGCGGCTTGGTTTTTCCTTACAATTTGGCGCATACCAATAATCCTTCGAACTACGACTTTTCATCGCCCAATTCTTGGAAGGGTTACCGCAGTGTGACGCAGCGCACAGAAGATTTTGATTACGGATTGAGTGGCGCTGCAATTACCTGTTCAGATTCTCTGGTGGTGATCAATTTCAAGCATTTGCGTACGCTTGTCAAGCCACCGTTTGATCGCTTGCGCATTTATCACAATACAGGTGAGTTTCCCTATGAGCTCAATTTTGGTGACCAAGAGTTGTTGGTGACTGACCTTGCTCATTTCCCTGATTTAGGCTACACAGAAATTCGTTTTTCTGATCATCTTGATTCCTTGGATTTATTGTTTGTTAAAAAGAGCCAAGCGCCTTTCTCACTCGAACTTTTTGGCTTTGAATTCCTCAATGACTTGCCAGGCATTACCTACACAGCCATCGGCATCAACGGCGCTAGTTTACCCACCTATTTGGCAAACGCCAATTTCGGCCGAGATTTGCAATTGCGCCCCCCAAATTTGTTTATTTTGTCGGTCGGAACCAACGATGCGCATTGCAGCTACGAAGCATTTGACCCACAAGTATACAAGGCCAATTTAGAAAAACTGATCTTGCAAATCTTGAATAGCAATCCAAAGTGTGCCATTTTATTGACCGTTCCAAATGATGACTACTACATGCGCAAATACCCCAATCGCAATACGGCACGCCAACGCGAGGTGATTTTTCAATTAGCGGCGCAGTACCAAATGGCTGTTTGGGATTTTTACGGCATCATGGGTGAGCTCGGAGCGTCAAAAACTTGGAAAAATGCAGGTCTCATGCAAGCCGATTACGTACATTTTACGGGCACGGGTTATCATTTAAAAGGAACGCTCCTGATAGAAGCATTTAAGAAAAACCTTAGTACGCTACAACATTTACGGAATTAATCATGAATCGACTACACGAATTATTTTCATGGCAACAACAAGAATCTTTGCTTTTTACTAGGCTTGACTTTTGGTTGTTCTTTTTAGCGGTCATGTTCGTTTTTGTCCTGGTACATAAAAAGTTCTTGTTCCGAAGCATCTTTTTAACCGGAGTTAGCCTATTCTTCTATTTTAAAACCTCTGGAAATTTTGTGCTTTTGCTGGGCTTTATGTTGTTGTTCAATTACCTCATGGGGCTTGGCGTCAATCCAAAAGAGGGGAAACGATCGGATAAAGTCTTTCTCATTTTGGGCTTGATCGTCAATTTAGCCGGATTGTTTTATTTCAAATACGCCTACTTTTTTACCGATGCCTTCAATGCCCAATTCGGTACTGATTACAACGTTGTCAATCAATTTGCTGTGCTTGGAAACGAGTGGTTTGGGAAAGGAAGTTTTGTCGATAAAATTTTGGTGCCGATTGGCGTATCCTTTTTTACCTTTCATAATATTTCTTACCTCGTAGACATCTCTCGCAAAGAAATACCGGCCTCTAAGAACTTCTTTGACTATGCCTTCTACGTTACTTATTTTCCGCATTTAATTGCCGGGCCAATAGTGAGGGCTAGAGACTTTATCCCTCAAATACATCAGCCATATCAACTCAGTAAACACGAATTTTCTTGGTCGCTCTGGATGATCGGAAAGGGTTTACTCAAGAAACTCATCTTTGCCGATTACATAGCGGTTCACTTTATTGATAAAGTATTGGATGGGCCAGGCGCATATCCAGGCTTTGTGAGCGTAATAGCCATGTTTGCTTATTCTCTGCAGATTTATGCAGATTTCTCGGGTTATACCGACATGGCCATTGGCGTTTCCAAACTCATGGGCTTTAATTTACTCGAGAACTTTAATTCTCCGTACAAATCAGTTTCCGTTGCTGATTTTTGGCGCCGCTGGCATAAATCTTTAGGCTCTTGGCTCCGAGATTACCTCTATATTCCTCTCGGGGGAAACAAAAAAGGAACTTGGGGCACAGCGATCATGACTGCGGTCATTCTAGGGTTTTTGTATTTCATAACTGGCTGGGTAGAACTCTGGTATACTTACGGTATTTTACTACTGATCTACCTCATCTTATGGCAATTTTGGAAGGTCTTCCGGACTTTTGCAGTTCGCGACCTGAACTTACTCATTACTATGATAGTCGGTGGCTTGTGGCATGGGGCCAGCCAGAATTTTGTGATTTGGGGAGCCATGAACGGAGCAGCCCTTGTTTTATATAATTATTGGAAGCGCATTAGCCCTTATGAGCACAGTCAGGCAAAACTTGTGCGCGTCTGGCGAATTCTGCTCACACTCACTTTTATCACCTTTACCCGTATTTGGTTCCGTTTACCTGAGCCAGATCAGCCTTTCCAAATCTTAACTATCATAAGCGAACAATTCGATTGGTCCGTTGACATTTGGTGGAAGGTATGGAATAATTTTCAAGGTATATTTTACCTTATCATACTAGGCTATACAACGCATTGGTTACCTCAAAAATGGAAAGACCAAACCGTCCAGTTTTTTTCAAAATGGCCCATGCCAATTCAGGCGCTTACATTTGCGGTGGCCGTATTCATCATGTATCAAGCGGTGTCAGACACCTTCAAGGCTTTTGTATACTTCCAGTTTTAATTCAAACGATTTTGAATTAAAGAATATAGTAGGCCATAAAGAGGAGGTCAAGTGCAGTGCAAACCAAAGCACTCCCAACAATCCAGCGCATTGGAGCAACAGCCAACAAAAGGCTCAGTGTCAGCATTGTCGGAATCACCACTACAGTCAGCGCAAGCGTAGAGCCAATAGCCCCGAGGCCAACGGTCATGCCGCCTAAGCACCCCACAATCAACAATACAATCGCAATCCAACCAAAGCGGTTGTCTTCCATTTCTTCAATCATTTTTGCATACATAGGATATCGTTTTTGAGCAAATTTCTTGCAAATTCAAGGCAATTTCAATGAGCAAAATCGCCTCAAAAAATGACATTCGTCAGTATGCAACCATAAATAGTTGGGTAAATACTTGACATGGGGGGTCTTGATGTTGTATCTTTGCCCTCCCCTTAGAGAAGGGATCTAAAAAATGTCCTATGAGCAAAATGAAACTTTCTGATTTTGACTTCAACCTCCCTGAAGAATTAATCGCCAATTATCCTGAAGAAAACCGCGACGAATGCCGCTTAATGGTGGTTCACCGTTCAACAGGGCTCATAGAGCACAAAATGTTTCGCGATGTCCTCGACTACTTTGACGAAGGCGATGTCATGATCATGAACAACACCCGCGTTTTCCCGGCCCGTATGTACGGCAACAAAGAGAAAACAGGTGCTAAAATCGAAGTATTTTTATTGCGCGAACTCAACCGCGAAAGTCTCCTTTGGGATGTTCTCGTTGATCCAGCGCGCAAAATCCGAATAGGTAACAAACTATATTTTGGCGAAGACGACTCTCTCGTTGCTGAGGTTATTGACAACACCACCTCAAGAGGGCGTACGCTGCGCTTTTTATTCGACGGTCCATACGAAGAGTTCAAGGCAAAAATCACGGAGCTTGGCGAAACCCCACTCCCTAAATACATCAAAAGAGAAGTAGAGCCAGAAGACGAAGAACGTTATCAAACGGTTTTTGCAAGTGTAGAAGGCGCGGTAGCTGCACCAACTGCAGGCCTACATTTTTCTAAGCAATTACTCAAGCGATTGGAGCTCAAGGGCATTAACTTTGCCGAGCTAACTTTACACGTTGGCTTAGGAACTTTCCGTTCGGTCGAGGTTGAAGACCTCACCAAACACAAAATGGACTCAGAGCAAGTAATCATTCCTGCTAGTGCTGCCGATATGGTCAATGACGCCAAGCGCCACAAACGCAGAGTTTGCGCTGTGGGCACCACCTCCATGCGTTCCATCGAAACTTCTGTTTCTACCGACGGCATGCTCAAGCCCTACGACGGCTGGACCAACAAATTCATTTTCCCGCCCTACGAATTCAGCATTGCCGATTCTTTGATCACAAATTTCCATACACCGCTCTCTACTTTACTCATGATGATCTCCGCCTTTATGGGGCACGAGCTCATGCATAAAGCCTACGAAGAAGCGGTCAGAGAAAAGTACCGTTTCTATTCTTACGGAGACGCCATGCTTATCCTCTAATGGAGCTACACAAGCAGTTAAATACATTCCCTGCCCAACAACAGTCGGTTCTCACCATCGGAACCTTCGATGGTTTGCATTTGGGTCACCAAAAAATTCTGTCCACCGTTTGTGAGCAAGCCAAACAAAAGGGCTTGGTTTCGGTTTTGCTTACTTTTCATCCGCATCCGCGTCGGGTATTGTTTCCAAATGAAGAACTTGGCCTCATTCAAACGCAAGAAGAAAAACTTGCGCGTTTGGCAGCGCTGGGTATTGACCATGTTGTTGTACTCGAGTTCAATGAAAATTTTGCCAAGCAGACAGCTGCAGCATTTGTAGAAGATATTCTGATCAAGGGGCTTCATGCCCAAAGCGTAATCATCGGTTATGACCACCAATTTGGTCATGATCGGCAGGGCAACCTTTCTTTTTTGCGCAAATATGAAGCCCAAGGAAGTTTTGAGGTACACGAAATTCCTGTAGAGCAAATAGATGAAGTTTATATAAGTTCCTCTAAAATCAGAAAAGCCATAGAGCAAGGCCAAATTGCCCAGGCGAACGCTTACCTTGGTCAACCGTATCAGGTTTCTGGCTTTGTGTCACGCGGTTTGCAAAATGGCCGCAGCATTGGCTTTCCAACCGCCAATGTACAGCTTACCGAAACCGAAAAAATATTGCCAGCAGATGGTGTTTATGCGGTCTCGAGTGAATTCAATGGCGCAAAGCTCTTTGGCATGATGAACATCGGCTGGAGGCCAACTATACAGGAGGCCAAAACGGAACGCAAAATTGAAGTGCACTTCTTCGATTTTCAAGAAGATATATACGAAGCCTACCTTGCGCTGTGCTTACACGAGCGCATTCGAGCAGAGCAAAAGTTTGAAAACCTTGAAGCGCTCAAAATGCAACTCAAGCAAGATGAGCAAGCTGTGAGGTCCTACTTTCAAAACTAGAACGTCCCTCCTTCATTTTTCTGGACTTTTAATTGTTGCACTATACCATTGTGCAGCTTAATCTTCAACAGATAAAGACCTTTTGGCCATTGAGTAGTTGGTATATTCGCTTCCAATTCATTGCAAGTGAGCGTTATCAATTGTTGTCCGAGCGCATTATAAATTTCAATAGAACTGATCAGCTCTGAGCCTTTTAGGTGAAGGATGTCTTGGCAAGGATTCGGGAAGAAAGAAATGGGGTTCAGTCCGTTTGTTTCTAAACCGGTCAGGTTCTCATCAAAGAACAAAACATTATCAATGAAAACAACTCCGGTGCCTACAGGCTCGCCAGATAAAATTAGTTGTGAAAAATGGCTCAGGCTATTGAGGTTACTGAACTGGCTGAGTGGAATTTCCAATGTGTTCCAAGCTTGATTAACAGGTACAAAACTCAGTTCACTTTCGCTGTCATCGCCGCCGGCATATTGCCCATTGTTTCCGAAGTCAACTAATTTGACTTTAAAAGGGTTCATGTTTGCCGTCCAGTAGTCTAGTCGCAAGTGTGTCATGTCGGTGAGATCGAGCTGATTTGCACCGAGTGTTTCTATCCCTGCAAAATTCATGGCGCTGTAGCGCTTGGTATCGTTGCCTTGGATTTGCAAATCGGTAACTTGTGCTTGCGACCATGGCGCTTGCCAGGTATCTACCGAAACATTTACGTAAGGGTTACTAAAGAGTGAAATAACGGCTGCTGCCGGGTAGGTAGGAGTAGGCGCCGGAACCATGGGTGCTGCATTTTGCGACCCATCTTGGTTAGAGAATTTGATGTTGTCAATATAACAAACATTATTGTCTGAACGCTGCGTAAAATCCGGGAAAAAGATGATTTGATCGATACCTATTGAGGTGGGGTTACTCACTACATTCGTAAAATTAAACGTGAGCTCTTCCCATTGGTTAACAACTGTATTGCTCACCAGTATTTCACCTGACGAGGCGCCTGATGGTGTGGCAAACTTAAGGCCTACGGGGCTGATTACTGATTTATAGACCATGACTTTGATTTGGCAATTGGCAGCCGTCAGGTTGAAAACACCGATTCCTTGGCCATGAACAGATTCAAAGCCAGCCCATGGTGCTCCGCTGACCATAGCTGTAAATTTGCTCACCGTACTTGAAAGATTGATGCCGCTTGGCGCTGGGTTGCTCACAATTTCGAGTGGCTGATTGTTTCCGTTTTCAAAAGTAGTCCAGGCCCAATTGGCCCCATATCCATTTTGCTCAAAATCTATTGGCCCTGCCTGAGACCAAAAAACCAATGAAACGCTCGTAAATAAAAAGGTAAAAAATAGTCTCATGGATGTTTGGTTAGGGTTTAGATATTGTTAAATGTACAATAATTACCGGAGCCACAGCGAATTATTTTTGCTTACCTTCGTTTTATGCGATTCATCACTTTTGTCATCCTGTTGTTTTTTGCGCTAAATACGCAGCTACTTGCACAAGCAATCAAGTGGGAAGCAGCACTAAAACTAGATCCTAGAGAGGTGACTTCTTTAGATTGCTCTGGCCTCAAATGGGATAGCCTTCCCCAAAAATTATTTGAGTATGTGGCACTTGAATCGCTTGATTTATCTAAAAATAAGTTGTCATTTCTTCCCGAAGAAATGAAGGTATTTACCCAACTTCAGTACCTAAAACTAGGCAAAAACAAACTCGACCATTTCCCTTTAGTGCTTTGCCAGTCACCTATGTTACTCGAGTTATCCTTGGAACGCAATCAACTTACTATTCTTCCCGATCAAATTAGTGCCCTTACCCAATTGCAAGTCCTCGATTTGTATGCTAACGGGATTGAACAATTTGGCGAAGGTCTTTTTTCGTTGCCAAACCTTCGTATACTGAATATTGAAGGCGTGATGTACGGAACAGTTTTTGCCAAGCAACTCCTAGGGCGTTTACCCAACACGAAAGTCCTGATAGACCCACCGTGTAAGTGTTTGGATTAGTATCTTTGTCTATGGCATTTTTTAGGTCTATTGCAATATGGGTTTTGTCAAACCCTCAATATATTTTAGGCGTTTTCGCTGTATTTACTTTGGCGCTCATTTTCACCAAGAAAAAATGGCGCAAAAAACGTCCCTATCTGCCCTGGTTATTGGTGCTCTGTTTTGTTGCTTACGTATTCGTATTTATACGCTTCTTTGACCGTATAGATTTACTCAGACCAGTATTGAGTAACCACACAGCTGAAAACCTTTCCGAAACTGCAATTGCCGATGATCACACCTATTGCTTTGGCATAGATGTCTCGCAATACCAAGGGCAAATCAATTGGGACGAAGTGCTTTTGACCAAACACCCCCTTCGTTTTGCCATCGTTAGAGCCACAATGGGAAATAACGGCCATGACGTAGCGTTCAATGCGAATTGGGCGGCACTCAAAAGAGTGGGTTTGCAGCGCGGGGCTTATCATTATTACCGTCCTTTTGAAGCATCCAAAGAACAAGCTCAAAATTTTATCGCTACCGTCAAACTCCAACCTGGCGATTTGCCACCTGTATTAGACATCGAACGCATGTCGCCATTAGGCCCGGCCAATTTGCGCAAAGGCGTTCAAAATTGGTTGCGTTTGGTCGAAAAGCACTACCATTGCAAGCCTATTGTATACACTGGTCGGTATTTTTATGAGCGGTACCTCAAAGGAAGCATCGACGGCTACCCAATTTGGATTGCATCCTACGGCCCGCATCATAAAGTGGCTCATTTACCTTGGCAATTTTACCAGTTTTCTGAGAAAATGGTCGTACATGGTATCAATACCTTTGTTGATGGCAATTTCTTTCAAGGCAGCTTAACGAAACTTCGTAACTTCGGCTTATGATTTTACTCACACTCCTTTTTAAGTTAGGTGTGCGTTTTGCCATCTTCAATTTCATCTGGTTCTTTTTGGAGTTGGCGCATAAAATGCTCACCGGGATGCGCCCGCCGTTTTTAGCTGAGCACTATATTTTAAAAGCTATCAAGTACGTTTTACTTGTCAGCATCACTTTTGCATATTGTTTAGAGTTTGCACCTAATGAGCCCACATATGTACTCAATTGGCAAAAATTAGTACCAGGAGGTCTCATACTCATGCTGTATTTATTGGGGAAGTTTCAGAAACAACAAGAGCAAATCCAGTTTTTAGCTGGTTTTCAGATGCCTATTCAACAAAAGCCTTATTCAAAGAACTTAGAAATCGCGCTCCTTGTCTTGTCTGCACTTACCTTTACCGGATTGTATTTTTATCCGCAACTCACCGAAATTGGTCTTTTGCAATGGTTCGAATCCAATATGCACAGCCTAGAAAAGGCCTTTTTACTTGGCTTTGTATTTCAAGTCCTGGGTTTCTTTTTTGTAGTGAGCGTTTTCTTGCGTTTGATAAGCGCGTTTTCGCCGAAACCACCTCAGTCTGGTCCGCAAGACACACAAGATCCAGACCAATTCACCGATTACGAAGAAGTTTCTGACAAGCACCTTGACTAAGCCACAAATTCATACCGATGAGCGTTTGCCTAAGGCATTCAAATTGTGCAGTCTTAAGAAGATTGAAGCGCTTTACCAAACAGGTTCTTTGATCAAGGCCTTCCCGTTGCGCGTGTTGTATTTAGTGGAAGAAAATAGTTCAGAATCATCGACAACTGAAGTCTTTCAAGTTTTATTTTCGGCTCCAAAGCGCCGTTTTAAAAGGGCTCATGACCGCAATTACATTAAGCGCCTCATGCGAGAGGTGTTGCGCAAGAACAAGTCGGGCTTGATTGCTGCGCTCCTTCAAAACAATAAAAAAATCGTTTTTTCGTTAACTTTTGTTGCCGATGAACGTCCGAGCTATCAACTTTTGGAACAAAAGTTGTGTAAAGCGCTAGACCAACTAATCAAAGAAATTAACCCATGAAACAAACAACACTTACAGGTTTATTTGTCGCCTTTTTATTAAGCCTTCAATTCGGCTATGCCCAGAGCAACTCTTTTGAAACGCTCAAGAGTCTAGAGATCATGGATCAGATTTATGAGCACCTCGACCTCTATTTCGTAGACGAAACCAAAAATGGGCAGTTGGCTAAAACCGGAATCGACGCCATGCTCAAAGAACTCGATCCTTACACCGTTTATTACCACGAGTCCAATATCGAAGACTACCGCCTCATGACCACTGGCCAGTATGGCGGCATTGGCGCGTTAATCCGCAAAATGGGAGACTTCAGTTATATTGCTGAACCATACGAAGGGAAACCTGCACAGGCAGCAGGCCTAAAAGCCGGCGATAAAATCATCAGTATCGATGGTAAAAACATGGAGAAAAAAACAACCGAAGAAGTTTCAGACGCACTCAAAGGGCCAAAAGGAACTTCATTTGAATTAGTAATAGAAAGACAATCCGAAGGCAAAAAGAGTTTCAAGATTACCCGCGACGAAATCAAGTTACCCGACGTTCCTTATTTTGGCATGCTTCAGAATAAAGTAGGTTATGTTAAGCTGAATTCGTTTACGCAAACAGCCGCTGCAGATGTCAAGAGTGCCATTGAAAAGCTTCAAGCACAAGGCATGCAAGAATTGGTTCTCGATTTGCGTGGCAACGGTGGTGGTTTGCTCATTGAAGCCGTTAAAATCGTTAACTTTTTTGTTGCCAAAAATCAAGTTGTCGTTACTACCAAAGGTCGAGTTGCCGAGGAAAACCGCACTTACAAAACTTTAGAAGATCCGTTTGCGCCAAACATGCCACTTGTGGTGCTTATAGATGGCGGATCTGCTTCTGCCTCAGAGATCTTAGCGGGTAGCTTACAAGATTTAGATAGAGCGGTTGTTATTGGAGAAACAAGCTATGGTAAAGGTTTGGTTCAGCGCACCTACGACCTCAAATACGGTTCGAAAATAAAAATTACCATCGCGAAATACTACACTCCTTCGGGTCGTTGTGTTCAGCGCTTGGAATACTATGACAAAGAAAACGGAGAGAAGCCGAAAGAAGTAGCAGATTCCCTTCTCAAGACTTTCTATACCAAAAATGGCCGCCCGGTTATCGATGGCCGAGGTATTGAGCCAGACTTAGAAATCGCATTTGAAGACCTTAGCAGGTTGTCGGCAATGTTGTTGGTCAAGAACCATATTTTTAATTATGCCACCCAATATGCTGCTCAGCATCCGAGCGTTGCACCAGCTGGCGATTTCAAACTCAGTCCCGAAGACTACGCAGCTTTTAAGAGCTACGTGATGGCTCAAACCGATTTCGACTATACTACTGCTTCAGAGGAGGCGTTGCGCAAAATGAAAGAAACAGCACAAAAAGAAGGTTATTACGAAGACATTGCGGCGCAATACGATCAAATGTTGGCTAAAGTAACCCCGTCCAAAGAGCGCGACCTCGATAAATTTCAAAATGAAATAAGCGAACTACTCGAAGATGAGATTATTTCTCGTTATTTCTTTCAAGAAGGCCGCGCCAAACAACAATTGAAAGCGGATCCCGTGGTGCAAAAAGGAATCGAAATCCTACAAACGCCAACCCAGTACAATACTATTTTGAAGAATTAAGCGTTAGTTAAATATGCTACAACGCTGGTTCGGAACCAAAGCTCATTCAAGACTTCATTACCTCACCCTTTTGTTCTTTGTGGTGGGGATGGTTTGTAGCAAATTTCTAATGTCAATGGGCCTGCTCATCGGCAGTCTCAACTTACTCTTAGAGGCAGATTTCCGTATTTATCTTAGGCGCCTAAGAGAAAATCGCTTGGTTCATTTATTGCTACTTTTTTATCTATTGTTTTGGCTCAGTTTATTTTGGTCCGACAACTGGAAAGAAGGCTTTGACCAACTGCGTCGCCTGACAAGTTTATTGCTCATTCCGATTATTATTGCTGCGCGGCCTCTCCCAACAGCAAAGAAAATAGAAGGCCTTTGGACGGTTTTTGTCGCCTCTCTGTTGTTGAGCTCTTTGATCAATAGTATTGCCTATCATTTTTTTGCAGATCAGTTACATCTCGTAGACATCCGCGAAATGTCTTTGTTTGGTTCGCATATTCGTTTTGGTATTCTTATTGGTTTAGGACTTTCCTTTGCCATTTCTAAAGCGCAACAACAGCGATATTTTATACTTGTAGTTCTTTGGTTTCTATTTTACACCTTTGATAGTCAGGCTTTATCGGGCGTTTTGACCGTCATTTTAGTCTTATTGGGCCATGCCTTACACTTCCTTGTTTACAGACGCCAAACGATTTTAATCATAGGGGTTTTTACCCTCTTGATCGGACTCACAACTGCGCTGGCGGTTTATCTTTCAAAGCCCATCGAAAATAAAGAAACTTGCCCTCCAAATAGAGTCAGCATGGCAATTGCATGGCAAAAACGCTCTGCCTTACCTTTTGACGGCCTTGACCTCCGCGGACAGCTGTTGGCTTCTACCTTAGAGCGCTTTGTGATGAGCAAAAATGGTTGCGCTTCGGCAAGCGGCGTTCAATCTTTAAGTAACGAGGAGGTTCATTGGGTAGAGCTCGGTTTTGCTGATGTCAGAGAGGCCCAGGGTGGTCTTCAGGCGCGTCTTTTTGGGTTGCGCTATCAATTACAACATAGCGACAATCCAAATGACCACTCTTTATTGGAGCGCATAGAGTATTGGCGCAATGCTACTTCCATAATTGCAGATCATTGGTTACTGGGGGTAGGTGTTGGCGACCTAAATGATCAAATGCAAATGAGATATGAAGAGCGAGGTTCGCAACTGAGACCTGATCGCCGCTTGCGGCCACACAATTATTACCTTACTACTTGGCTCAACATGGGTATAGCTGGTCTGCTTTTATTTATAGGACTCCTCATTTTGTTTATCAAAAGACAGCTACAATATGGGCAGTTGCACGGAATTTTAATTGGCCTGACATTTATTTTGACGCTTTTCATTGAAGATGGTCTTGAAACACAAATGGGACTCACCATTTTTGCCTTCTTTTTTGCGTTTTACTCCCGCCGGGTAGCACAGTAAACGTTTCATAGAAAAATTGAGTAACTTCGCATCCTATGTCTATAGAAGTCAAAAACCTATATAAATACTACGGCGAACAAGCCGCGGTTCGTGACGTTTGCTTTTCGGTTAAAAAAGGTGAAATCGTCGCTTTTTTAGGCCCAAACGGAGCAGGTAAGTCTACCACCATGAAAATCATGACCGGTTTTATGCCCGCAAGTGAAGGCGAGGTCTATATCTGCGGTAAAAAGGTAGACATCGACAAACTTGATACCCGCCAAATAATAGGCTATTTGCCTGAGAATAATCCGCTCTACACCGACATGTATGTGCGCGAATACCTCGAATTTGTGGGCCGAATTTATAAAATTAAAAACCTCAAATCGCGCGTGAGCGAAATGATCAATTCGGTCGGTTTAGAGGTAGAACAGCATAAAAAAATTGGCGCGCTTTCCAAAGGTTACCGTCAGCGCGTTGGTTTAGCGCAAGCCATTATCCACGACCCAGAGGTGCTTATTTTAGATGAGCCCACAACTGGTCTTGACCCCAACCAATTGGTTGAAATTCGCGAGCTCATCCGTAACATCGGCAAAGAAAAAACAGTGATTCTTTCTACGCACATTATGCAAGAGGTAGAAGCTATCTGTGACCGCGTCATCATCATTTCCAAAGGTCAAATTGTTGCCGACGACACCGCAAAAACACTCCAACAAGAACTCGAACACCAAACAGTTTACGTTGAGTTCGATGCGCAAATTACCAAAGCTCAACTTCGCAAAATTGCAGGAGTTCAACAAATTGAAGCCTTTGAGAAAGGCTGGTTGTTAGGTTCTAACACCGTTAGCGATTTGCGAAAAGAGGTAGCGCAGTTTGCCCAACAAGAAGGTTGGCTTGTGTTGTCTTTGCGCCTAGAGCAAAAAACATTAGAAGAAGTATTTAAAGAATTAACAAAATAAAATGCCCAGCAACTTTATCGCAGAACTCCAATGGCGCGGCATGATACACGACATCATGCCTGGAACCGAAGAAGCACTCCTCAAAAAAGTATCCGCTGGTTACATCGGTTTTGACCCTACCGCAGATTCCCTGCATGTGGGCCACTTGGTGCAAATCATGACACTCGTTCATTTTCAGCGAGCTGGTCATAAACCATACGCTCTTGTTGGGGGTGCAACCGGCATGGTTGGCGATCCTTCTGGCAAGAGTCAAGAGCGCAATTTATTGGACGCAGACACCCTCAATCATAACGTGGCGTGCGTGCGCAAGCAACTCGAAGCATTCCTAGATTTTGATTGCGGAGACACCTCCGCCGAAATGGTCAATAACTACGACTGGTTTCAAAACATGTCTTTTCTAGACTTCATCCGCGATGTCGGCAAACATATTTCTGTCAATTACATGATGGCCAAAGACTCCGTTAAAAAGCGTCTCGAGACCGGCATGTCATTCACAGAGTTTTCTTATCAATTAGTTCAAGGCTACGATTTTTATCACCTCAATCAACACCACAATTGCATTCTTCAACTAGGTGGTTCAGATCAATGGGGTAATATCGTTACCGGAACAGAACTCATTCGCCGCAAATCAGGAGGAGAGGCCTATGCCGTTACAACACCGCTGATCAAAAAAGCAGATGGCACTAAATTTGGCAAAACAGAAAGTGGTTCTGTTTGGCTAGATCCAGACAAAACAAGCCCATATGCATTTTATCAGTTTTGGCTCAACGCCTCAGATGCAGATGCAGCCAATTACATTCGCATATTTACATTGCGCAGTAAAGAAGAAATTGAGCAGCTTGAGGCTGCTCATGCAGCAGCACCTCATTTGCGCATTCTACAAAAAGCCATTGCCGAAGACATCACCACGCGTGTGCACGGCGCAGCTGCTTTGCAAACAGCAATTGCAGCAAGTAACATTTTGTTCGGTAAATCTACCGCAGACGACCTTCGTTCGTTGTCAGAAAAAGACTTCTTTGCTGTTTTTGAAGGCGTTCCGCAAGCTACCATCTCTGTTGCAGATTTCGGAACGGGCATAAGCATTGTTGAGGCCCTTGCTGCAAAATCAGGCTTTCTGAGCTCTAATGGCGAGGCGCGTCGCGAACTCAAGGCAAATGCAATTTCTGTGAACAAAGAAAAGGTAGGTGAAGACTTTATTGTCGGGCCAGCCCAACTCATTAATGAACGCTATGTGCTTCTTGGTAAAGGAAAGAAAAACAATTATATCCTGATTGTAGAGTAAGCTCTTTTTTTGGCATGTCCTTTGCGTTGCAAGCGAAAAATGCACCTATGAGGACGCTCTTATACACTTTTCTTGTCGGGTCCGCTTTACTCTTGCTCACTAGCAGCGGTAAAGAAGTTTTTCCTGAAGTCGAAAACAATGCTTTTTCTGTTGGCGAAAAATTGCGTTATAAATTATCTTATGGCATCATCGATGCCGGTGAAGCCACGCTCTATCTCAAATGGACCGACCGCAAAGGTCACGGCAGACCCTTGTTTCATGCCATTGCAAAAGGGTATTCAATCAATACCTTTGACAACGTTTTTCATGTAGACGACACCTATGAATCTTACTTAGATCAGCGCAGCATCATGCCATGGTTTTTCAAGCGCAGGGTGGATGAAGGAGGTTATAAAATCAACCAAGACTACACTTTTCATCATCAAAACCAAACTGTAGAAACCAATAAAGGAAAGACGTTCAAAATTCCAATGGCTGCTCAAGACATGATTTCAGCGTTTTATTATGCCAGAACTTTAGATTTCAAAGGAGCTAAAAAAGGCCAGACTTTTAGTTTTCCGATTTTCATGGACAACGAGGTATTTACTTTAAAAATCAAGTACCTCACCGATCAGGTCATCGAGACCGAAAAAGGAAAATTCAAGTGTCATAAATTTGTGCCTTTGGTGCAAACAGGCCGTTATTTCAAAGACGAAGAAGACGTTCAGTTTTGGGTTACTGCCGACGCAAATCGAGTGCCAGTTTTGGTTAAGGCGAAACTCCCGGTTGGGGTGGTGCGCTTGCATTTGGTGGGCTACACCAATTTGCGCAATCCACTTACTTCGAAACGGTAAGGGGAGGTTACTTTCCTACTCCACCAACAATTTTTGAACGGTTTCACCAATTTCAAGGAAATAAACTCCGGCAGGTAAATGCTGAACATTGATGGCTTGATTTGTGCTTTTCAGCAATTGCGACAGCACACGTTTTCCTTCGACATTCATCATTTCCAATTCACGTCCGATCAATTCAGGCAATACGCTTACCACTAAAACATCTTTAACAGGATTTGGATAGCAACTAAACTGCTGCTGGTTTTCATTTAGTCCTGTAAAATCGAGCGTCAGATTTATAGTGAGTAAGCTATCGCAACCAACAGCATTTGTCAGAACTTGGGTGTAGGTACCAGATGCGGTGTAGGTTTGCCCATTAATGGTGTAGCTATCTATGCCAGAGGCACTTATTGTATTGCTACTTGCGTCATTGACACTTACATATACGGTGTCGGTTCCTAAACATCCTTCGTTACTTGCGCCGTTTAATACATAACTACCGCTGGTTTGTGGCACAAAAGGAACACCGTCGGGAATGAAGTTGTCCCAATACATGAAAATACCTCCCGTACCGGTTAAAGTCACTTCTTGGCCAAAACAGATGCTTTGGTCGGGGCCGGCGTTGAGGTCTGGTAAGGTTCCGTAAAATAATTGAAGGGTGTCCGAGCCAACGCAACCTAAAGTATCGTTGCCAGAAACCACATATGTAGCGTTTGCAATTGGAACAAATGTTGTGTCATTTTGGATATTCCCGTTCCATATCAAGTTATTAGCGCCTGTAGCAAATAGCGTTGCGCTATCGCCTGGACAGGTAAATAAATCAGGCCCGGCGTCAATAATGGGTGCTGGGTTTATGGTGAGCAGTACCGAATCTGAGGCCAAACAACCATTCGAACTTGTTGCAAAAGCAGTTACATATCCGCTATTTAAGGGAAAAAATGGAATTCCATTACTGACGTCGTTGTTGTTCCAAATGATATTATTGGCTCCGGTAGCGGTCAGCACTGCGCTATCGCCTTGGCAAATGGTGAGGTCTTGGCCGGCATTGATGCTGAATTGTTCTAAGAGTACGTTTGTTTGATCCCAAGCAGAACAGCCATTGGCATCAAATCCAGATACAGTATAAGTTTGATTGATACTTGGCGTAAAACTTGCGCCATTCGTGACGTTTGGCGACCAAAAATAGCTCGCTGCCCCAGTAGCATTCAAGGTTACAGGCCCACCGTTGCAAGCATATAAATCGGGACCGGCACTCACTGTTGTGAGCGAATTTGAAGCGGTGAATAGATCATTGATTTCACAAGGAGATAAACAACGATTCCAAATACCAATATCATCAATTTTTCCATTGAAGTAATTGCCACCAATTCCTCTGCCCACATATAGCGGAAGGGTGGCACTTGTGACTCCGGTGTGTGTAAAGGTTCCGGTTGCAACTGCTACGTTGTCTTTGTAGAGTGTCATGGCGCCGGCGTTGTAAACCAATACAATATGGGTCCAAACGTTTGTTGTGCTGGTGCTCTGGGCCCAAATCCAAGAGGCTTGTTGTTTGTTGGTTCCAAATTGCATATTGGTTGCGCCGGTTTGGAAAATCCAAATAAAATTACCCGCTGCGTTTGTGGCGTGCATGATCGGAATACCTACAACAGAACTTGTATTTCGGTTGTGCCACAAGGATACCGTAAATGTAGAGCTGGGGTTAAACGTAAAGCTTGGCGTATTGCGAATTAAATACTGAGAAGTTCCATTGAAATTATAGGCCGCATCCACGTTACCAAAACGGTCTGTAGTTGGAACCGCGCCGTTGTTTGTTACGTGATTGCTGAGTGTTCCTGCATCGTTCCCGTTCCCGTTAAACGGATAATAACATTGCAAGCCATAAACAGGCACATAACTCGGAATTTGTGCAAAAAGCGTTTGAGAAATGAGGAGCAAAAACGGTAAGATATATTTCATTACTGATTAATTTTGAGAAGCAAGTTAGTGAATAATCCCTTATGTTTACATTATGAAATTCCTTCTGGTATTTGGCCTTTTCTTTTTTGCCACTCATGCAAAAGCGCAGTACAAAACACTTACTTTAAAATCGGGTAAAGACTACCGTTATAAAAAGCTTTATTTTGTATCGGACGACACCCTTTATTTCAAGCCGAAAACGGATAAAATCGATTATAAAGTAGCGGTTAACGACCTCAGTTCAAATTTTTACGTGCCCATAGGAAGGTATTATCATTTCAATTCAAAGTCCAAGAATTTGAAACCGCTGAAAGTAGCCATGGGCGTGGGTATTGGACTGATGCTCGGAGGAGCCGGAGCGGCTTTCTTATTAGATACAGACTATGTGGCGGTTTATGCCATAGTATTTGCATCTCCAGGCGCCCTCATGTATACCGTATCTAAAACGTTTTACGATCTCAAAAAAATACAGCAAAACGCCATACTTGCTCCCTGACTCTATTCATGTCGACAACAAAGAAAACCTATACCCTTACGCAACTCGTTGAAAGTGTCAGAAATGTACTGGCGCGTACCTATGGCGAACAAAGTTATTGGGTTTCAGGTGAGTTAGTGAAGCTCAACATTAAGGGCGGACATCATTACCTTGAGTTAGCAGACTCAGTAGATGGCCTCAATACGGCCCAAATGAAGGCGGTTATTTGGCGCACGCAAGTGTTGGCATTGCAAACCAATTTAGGAGATGAGTTCAAGCAACTTCTGCAACCTGGCAACCGCTTGTTGTTTAGAGTGTCAGTCACTTTTCATGAAATTTATGGTTTGTCATTGACCATTCTAGATATCGATCCTGCATTTACCTATGGAGAAATTGAACTCAAAAAGAAACAAACCATAGAAAGGCTTCAAAAAGAAGGTTTATTTGACTTACAGAAAAGATGGCGGCTTCCGTTAATTGTCAAGCGAGTAGTGGTGATTGGTTCTCCTGATACATCGGGCTACCGAGATTTTCTCAGTGAGCTACGACAAAATAATATATTTAGAAATTTTACCATTCAAGAAATTGCTACAACCGTACAAGGCGATAAAGCAGTTGCTGAAATCTGTGCTGCGTTGTTAGAAGCAGAATCGTATGATGCCGATGCAATCGTATTGATCCGAGGAGGAGGCAGTAAAATGGATCTCAACGTTTTCAACGATTATCAAATTTGTAGTACAATTGCCAAATTGCGCTTGCCAGTGCTAACCGGAATTGGCCACGAAACCGACGAGGTTGTTGCCGATTTAGTAGCCAACACTCGTCAGATTACACCAACAGCGGTAGCCAAGTTTTTGTATGTCCGTGTCGGGACCTTCCGCTCTGACCTCCAAACAAACCTAGATCGCGTCCTGACACAAGCATTGAGTCAATTAGCGCGCTCAACAGAACTTTTCACCAACACAAATAAATTTCTCACCCATTATTTCCAGAATATCATTACGGACTACCGTCAGGATGTTCAAACGAAGTTGCATCGCATTCAAGTCGGAACCAACGAGATTCTTGCAGACCAGCGTGCTATTCTCGACTTATCAATAGAGAAAAGTCTGACGGCCTCTAGCAACTACATCCATATCTTACAAACCATTGAGCTACCTGCTTTTATTGAGAAGATTGTACTAAGGGCTCAAAATCAGATTGAAATACAGCAGCTCGAAATCATTAATTTGCAGGAAAAAGTAGCGGTGCTCAATCCGCTTAAATTGCTGAAAGTGGGTTACACCATTAGCAGTATTGGCAATACTGATCTTTCAAATTATGCAGGTGATTTGATAGGTCAAGAATTGCAGACACTCACCGATCAATTTACTGTTTATAGCACCATTACTAAAATTCAAAAATAGCATGGAACTCCAATTAAGTTATGAAGAAGCGCTCTCTGAACTTCAGGCCATTGTTAAAAAACTCGAAAACAAAGAAGTTAAAATTGACGAACTTGCCAGCACCGTTGCCCGAGCCAACGCTTTAGTTGAGTATTGCCAGAACAAACTCCAACAGACTGAGGCTGAGATTCAAAAGATTGTGAAGAAGGGTTAGTCCGGCAAAGTCTTGTTAAAAATATTTACCTTCGTTCAAATCTATTTGAAATGACTGGAGCAAAACAAAATTCTGGTTGGTCTTGGACCAAAATTTTAATCGGCTCGGCGCTCGTACTTGCTCTGCTCGGAGGCGTCTATAAACTTTTTGGCGGTCCAAGACAAGATGTGGTCACCCAAGAACAAGCAGAAGCCGACTCATTGCGTACGGTTTTACGCGAAACACAAAAGCAGCTCAATGAAGCTGAGCAAAAAGCGGCCAAAAAAGACCTTACACCGCCACTCACTCTCGAGCAACAACAAGCCAAATTAGAAAAAGAACTCCTTAAAAAAGAAGAAAAAGCTCCATTAGATTATCTTTCACTCGACTACGATCATACCTATCGTTGGTTTGCAGGGAAGGAGGAATATGCCGGGCACATCTTTAACTCGGCCTCATATGCCGCGTTCATGAACATCGATATCCGTGTTACTTTTTTATCTAAAACAAAAACCGCTTTAGGCTCTAAAGTTTTTACTATCTATGAGTATTGCTTTCCCGGCTCTAGTTGTGACTTCAAAATTCAAACAATTGCTCCGAGTGGATATGCCTCTCATCGCTTAGAAATCATACGTGCCGTGCCTCATGACAAAGGTTCGGAATACGAGCCTAATGAACAGTAAGCGCAAACTTGCGAAAAACACAACTCTACAATAAACGCTTGTGGAATTGAGTTAGGCCAACTGCGAATAGCGCAATAATTTTGGTCAAAATGACCAATATGCATTTACGTTTCACTTTTTTGCTTGCTTCACTTTTGGGCTTAGTAACCATTGGCCAAAATTTTGCCCAAATACAGGATAAAAATCACTACCCAGATCCAGCGTACTGGCACTACCTACATCTTAAGAACCATGATTCTGTCATTACCTGTATGCGTTATTATTTCCGTTCCGAGGACACCCTTTATTTTAGAGCGCATCCTTCTCTACAGGTCATTAAAATGGCAGCAGCAGATTTCCAAATGATTGGATTTTCTACTGGCAAGGATTATCATTTTGCTGAAAAGGGTCAAAAAATGTCTACAAGATTGTTCTACTCTGAGAAGTTGGATCGCTACTACGATTACTATTTGCATGCCCCAGCTGTTCATATTGAGCCAATAATAAAAGAGACAGCTCCAGAAGAACCCGTTCTTGCTGTGCAAAAAGAAATTCCTGTAGAGAATGGATTGCTTTCTTGGAATCAGCCAGGGACCTACGCGCCAAGTACTACGGGCCTCGCTCTACCTGCGCTTATTTACACAAAATCGGGTAGTCGCTATGAACTGCTGCGCTATTGTTTTTTGTCTAACGGCGCAATTTACTTTACACTTTTGGATAGAGAAGGTGTTTTTTATATTCCTCTTACCGAAATTGTTAAGGCAGAAGGTATATTTGATTTAGGTAATGACCTAGACCTCGCACATCGCTCGAAATACCGCAAGAATACGCGGCGTATGGTAGGGTTCAGTTTTATTGTTTATCCTGTTTTGATAGTAACCGTACCCACAGCAATTTTTCGAACGATTAGACATAAGCGTTATAGAGAAGCCAAAATGTTGGGTTGAATATATTCAAGTTGCAAAACATTTTGACAATCAAAGGGTTGTATTCATAACCTAAACCTGCTGCTTGTCTCATAAAAATGAAATTTACGACTACGCCTTCATTGGCATGGGCTGCGCCAACTCTTTGCTGTTGTTGGCCATGCAGCGTGCAAATTTGCTCGATGGAAAACGGATTGTCATCTATGAGCCCGAGCAAAAGGAACAAAACGACCGTACTTTTTGCTTTTGGCTTGAACCACATGAATTAAAAGAAGCCGGATTGGAGGAATTGATTTCTTTCAGTTGGGCTCAGGTAAAATGCACTTCAAGTAAAACCCAGCATTTAGCGAGCAAGCGATATTATTACCTCCGATCTGAGTCACTTTATTCAAAAATCAAGTCTATACTCCAAGATTGTACTACTACCTGGATTTATAAAACAATTGACCAAACCAGCGAAGATCTTGCCGCGTATGTCTTTGATTCAAGACCACCTCAATTTGAAACTGGCAAAAACCAGCACATCGCATTGGTACAAAGTTTTTATGGGTGGTTTGTTGAAACAGAACAGCCTGTATTTGAGTCAGAAGTATTTACCATGATGGATTTTTCCATTCCTCAGAATGGTCATACACAGTTTCTTTATGTCTTGCCTTTCGATGCGCACAGGGCTTTGATAGAGCCAACTCGCTTTGGTAACAATCCTATAAAAGAGGAAGAAGCAAAAGCAATAATGGAAAGTTATTTGACGCTCCAACGAACATCGTACGTGGTTATAGAAAAAGAGCAAGGTTGTATTCCAATGAATAGTGCACCCATTCTTAACGAACCTCAACCCTCAAATTGGAACAAAACAGGTTCAGGTGGAGGTTTACTTAAACCAAGCACGGGCTATTCGTTTGTGCGGAACTTAGCAGATGCAAAGCAAATTTGCACCTCGTTAAGCGAACAGGCAGCCATCATAGCAAGACGAACAAGTTTGCCGCGTTTTGCATATTTTGACCGTTTGCTGTTACAGATTCTATCCCGAACTCCTCATCGTGGTAAAGCAATTTTTGAACGCCTTTTTGCAAAAAATCAAACGATTGAAGTACTTAAGTTCTTAGATGAAGAAACTAGTCCAAAAGAAGAATTGCACTTGATGCTCAGTCTGCCGATTGGTTGGTTTGTGGCTGCTGCGGTGCGCGATTTTTTTTGGGTCCTTTGGACAAAATTCAAAACGCTTGCACCGGTTTCTTTAATGGCACTACTAGGGTATTTTGCCAATTTGTTAGGACACCTGGAGTGGGTTTGGCCACTTCTAGCCTTCGGTTTTTTATTAGTTGGTTTACCTCATGGCGCACTTGATCATTTGCACTTGCTACCGCATAAAAAGTTGAACCATATTTTGCCTTATTTGCTTTTATACCTCGCCTTAGGAACTACTGTTTTTGCACTATGGTTTGTAGCACCCTATGTGGCCCTGCTCTTTTTCCTGATCTATTCAGCCTGGCATTTTGGTCAAGCAGATTTACAAATTTGGAATCTCAATTCAGTTTCTTGGCGGCCTTTTTTATGGGGCGGGTATTCTTTACTTTTCTTATTGGCAACGCATCTAAGCGAGGTGATGAAGTTACTTTCTCAGATGGGTTTAGAGATGAACATGAGTACATCTAGCGCTCTCATTCAAGTTTTTAGGTCTACTCCTTTATGGATGATGTTGGGGTTGGCCCCGTTGTATATTTTGAAGTCATGGCGTGTATTGGAAGCTTTGCTAGTTCTTCTTTTACTCAGTCAGCTGCCTCTAATTGAGGCGTTTGCGATTTACTTTATTTTTCAGCACAGCATGAATGGTTGGCGTCATCTTCAGAAGACGCTTCCATTTACCTCAATGGAACTTTGGTTGCAGGCGCTTCCATTTACCTTGGGGAGTATGGCACTTTTCGCTGCTTTTTTCTATTGGTCAGGTGACCAAAATTGGGGTCTGTTTTTTATGTTTTTATCAGCGCTGTCGTTTCCGCATGTTTATTTCATGCATCGGGCCTACAAGCGCTAACCTAGGTTGCTTTACTCTAAAACAACCACAGGAATGCTCACCTCTTCAATTTTTAAGAAGTAGGTGCCTTTTGTGATTTCACTGTTCAAACGGATTTGACCTTCGGTTTGGCCTTTTTGAATCATTTTCCCTTCGCTATTCATCATTTCAAATGCTGTCGGTTTTTGAAGGCCTGTTATGGTAATTAAGCCGCCTTTACCCACCGGATTCGGTGAAATCTTGAAATTCGAAAGGGCTTCGTTTAAGCCGCTGTCTTCGATTGTGAGGTTGATCGTAACTGTGCTGTCACAACCATGAATCGACGTAAAAAATTGGGTGTATTGCCCTGAAGTAGTATAGGTATTGCCGTTCCAAGTGAAGCTATCTAGTACGGTGCTATCGAGCACAACAGAATTAATCGGATGAATGATAAGGTCTAAAGTAACAATAGAGTCACAGCCTGATGCAGTTTGAAGTGAATCGATATAGGTGCCGCTCGCCCAAAAAGTTTGTCCATTCCAAGGGTATGAGCCACATGCCTCGGCATTGATGTTTTCAGTGATGGATGGTGAAATATTGAGGTTCAGCACCACAATTGAATCACAGCCATTAATGGTTTGTCCTGAGAAGTTATAGGTGCCGCTTTGGGTATAGGTTTGCCCGTTCCAATTATAGGAATTACAGGTATTGATATTTAGTGTTTGTGCACTCGCTTGGAATTGTTGTAGCGCAACTGTTGTTGCAGGACTCTGGCCACAAGAATTTTGAGCAACAACGCTTAAGTTTCCAGTTTGAAAACTATTCGTAAAAAGCAAGAAAATATTCGTTCCTGTACTTGATCCGGTGGCACCATTAGGTGTGCTCCAAACGTAACTAGTTGCTCCAGAAATAGGGACAATATTAAAGGTTTGCCCCGCTGGATTATAACAAAAATTAGCCGTTCCTAGGATGGCAGCAGATGCAGTTGGAACTGTTGTTAACGTGACGCTTACAGCCAAGCGGCTAGTTGATTCAACACCATTAACGGTTTGAGAAGCATAATAGGTGGTGCCAGAAACTAGCGCCGTATTTGCTGCAAGCGGTGCGCCGCCGGTCTGAGTGACGTACCATTGAATAGCTGTTCCCGTGGCGGTTAATTGACTGATAGTTGCGCCGCTACATAACGCTTGGCTGGCTGCTCCTGTAGGTGCTGCGGGTGGTGGTGGTGGTGGTAAAAAGGTAAAGCTTGCTGCTACAATTCCTCGGTTGCTTCCGCCATGATTGCTGTAACTAAAGGTTGCGGACCCCGACCGAGCCCATATGAGGCTGATTGCTGTTGGGGTTGAAGAAAAAATGTAGTCATTTGCATCGCCGGTATTCAAGGCACGTGTAGCGATGACAGTGCGTGTTCCGGCACTCACTACATCTGAGGTAATGGTCCAGTTTTGTTGGGGGTCTGTTACGGGGGCTGCAAATCCTGTTAGTTTGCAATCAAATGCACTAAGTGTTGTGGCGCTGTGTACGCCCACTACATCGGTACCATTTGTCATTGAACTCGCGTTGAACCCCAATGCAAACCATCGGCCGGCAGGGCCTGTTAAGGTGAGTGTTACCTGTGTTCCGACGTCAATTTTTGCACTCATGGCAAGCCCTGCTGTTGAGCTCAAATTGACAACACCCGTGGTATAAGTTTGGGCGCTTACTGTAGAGAAGATGAAAAGCAAAAGAAAACATGTTAAAAACTGAATTGATTTCATAGTATTTATTTTTTATCGAAAAGGGCATTCATTTCAGGGTTTTGATGCAGTCGAAGAAGATCTTCAATTGTTCGGCCCTGTGCGTCACGAACATCAAGACGTGCTCCGGCGAGCATGAGTTGCTTGATCTGATCTAAACGCAGTAGATTTATAGCTAAATGAATTGGATAACCCAATTCTTCAAATTGACACGCCTGATTGACATCTGCACCATTTTTGATGAGTAGGTCAAGCATTGGAGCATTTGCTTTAAAGATGACGCCGTAAATGGGTGAGCCCTCTTTGAAACATTGGTTTGGATCAGCACCTGCTTTAAGTAAGATTACGGCAACGTCGTAATTACCGCGATAGGTTGCTAATAGCAATGGTGTTGAGCCATTTTCCGACGTTAGGTTGAGCGCTTCAGGATGTTTGCGGAGGTATTTCTCCATTTGTTGACCAGTGCCTGATCGTGCGAGGTCAAACACCTTTTGCGCAAAAAAGTTGCTTTGGAGAAGAAGGAATAGGAGGAGTGTGCGATGTATCATTGTGAAAATTAAATGTAATTCACCGCAACCCACAACATGGCGCCAACTAACATAATTTTTAGGCCAGTTCCCATTAAAAATCCGAGGAATGCACCTTTTGCTGAATTCCAAGCATCTTGGTTATTGCGACCAGCGAAAAGTTCGCCAAGATAAGCACCAATCAAAGGGCCCAATACGATTCCCCATGGGCCGGCAAAGAGGCCAAGTAAAACACCAATAGTAGCACCCCATTGCCCTGCTTTACTTCCTCCAAATTTTTTAGTCGTCCAGACGGGAAGGTAGTAATCAAGAATAAGTAGAATGCTAGTAAGGACAGCAAAAACAAGTAAAGTTGTTAAGGAAAGTGGGTGTCCGCCTAAATAATGGATCAAGAGTAAGCCTCCATAAGAAATGGGTGGGCCTGGCAGCACTGGTAAAAAGCTACCCAATAAACCAGCAAGGATAAGAATGATGCCTAAGGTGGTCCAGAGAAGTTCCATTTGAAAGTCGGGCTTGAAAAATTAAAAATGATAACTCAATTTGAGTTGAGCACCTGCAGTTTGGTAGTTGAGTTTAGGTAAATATAAATCATTACTGATGATGGAGTGCTTGGCCCATAGACCTTTAAAGAGGAGCAGTTCAATGTTGAAATAATGAAGGTTGTTACCAATAAATGAAAAACCATGACCTATACCTAGATGAAAGCTAGAAACGTTGACTTCCATCTCTTTCTGCAGGTTAATTGGAAATGGAGGCATAGTGAGGTCTGGTACAGAGAAGTATTCTAAAGAAGTGAGCTTCTGAAATCCGAATGTGATTGGAATATAGCGCGCCGTATTGCTTTTATTTCGGTCGTATAAATAGCGATAATTTGCGCTGTATTGTGAAAAACGACTTGGGCCACCGATGGCTTTGAGGTCAATGCTTGCGCCTAAATAATGTTGCCGCTGTACGTATTTCCCCGCCCCAATGTTCAAGCAAACCGGAGTTTCATAATACATGCCATTGCTATTGCTAGACAAATAGTGTTCGTCGGCAACAAAACCTTGATCAGTACCCGCCATCAAGGCATTTAACCCAACATGAAAATCAAATTCATTGATTTTACGTGGCCTAACCAAGGAGTCAACCATTTTAACACGCTGTGAAAAGCTGCGGTCTTCTTCAATGTATTCATACATTTCTTTAGACAAGATGTAGGTGCGGTTGTATTGGTCTTTGAAGGTCAGGACATAATTATTATCCAAGGCAATCATTTTACCGTAAAGTATTTGTCCGTTTTGGAGTTTTACTACGTCGTAGACTACATTTTGTCTAGCACGTTGTGCGATATTGATAAATGGCAACAAAAGGAATAAAAAGAGCAATGCTTTCATATCAATCAGTGAAATGTTAGTTCAGTTTATAGATGCGATACGCATAAGGTGCAAGCGTTAAGCTTGTTGTTAAAGTTTCAGTTTGGTCCGTATAAAGATTGGTGACGTTGCCGGTTAGTGCCGGAGGTAAGGTGACTGAAATATTGCTGTTGCGTACATTGACAAGAATGAGTAATGCTTCGTTTCCGCTGGTTTTTTTCCAGCAGATTAAGTCATTAGACAACTGGTAAATGGAAAAGTTATTGACTCTTGCAGCAGGGTAACTGTTGTAAATACTATATACTTTTTGATAGGTCGATAACATGTCTGGATTGGCGGTCCAGTTGATATTGGTATTTGAAAAAAATGGGGTAGTCCCTGTTTTTCCGACTTCTTGACCTGTATACAATAAGGGGGTGCCACCAGAGAAAAGATTGGCTACACTGGCGGCAATGGCGCCATTTTTACCGTTGAAGAGCGTCATTGGAGAAGCTTCCCAGGCAGATTGATCGTGATTGGTTGTGAAGCGTACTTTTCCTTTGCCACTTGGTAAGGATGCCAATTCAACCTGATGGGTTGTGGTGAGTAAATTAGTAGCTGAACCAGCCCAAACATTTTTGAGGGCGGTGTAGTAGTTCCAGCTGTAGGTGAGGTCAAAACCAGCTTGGTAGTGATCTGAGCGGGTGCCCTCCGCGAGCATCAGGAGTTCTCTGTTTGGCACACCTTTGAGTGCTGTAATGGCTTCGTCCCAAAAAGAAAAGGGCACGCCGTCTGCATAATCGCAGCGAAAACCATCTACGTTTGCTTCGAGTACCCAGTACTTCATGGCATCAATTTGAGCCTTGCGCATGGCACTTTGGTCAAAATTGAGATCTGCAACATCATTCCAGTTGGTTCCGGGCGGAATGATGATTTGTCCGTTTGCATTTTGAGTATACCATTCAGGGTGGGCGCTGATCCAAGGGTGGTCCCAGGAGGTGTGATTAGCTACCCAATCTAGAATGACAGCCATACCAAGTGCATGTGCTTGGTTCGTAAGAGATCTGAGGTCAGCAAGTGTGCCGTATTCAGGGCTAACTTTTTGGTAATCTTTAACGCAATATGGCGAGCCCACACTATTTATGATGCCTTGTTCGTAGATTGGCATTAGCCAAATGACGTTAGTGCCGAGGCTTTTGATATGGGCCAATTTAGAAATGACACCTTGTAAGGTTCCTTCCGATGACTGTGCCCTCAAATTGACTTCGTAGATGCACGCATTTGCAGCATCAGGCACATTTGCCAAAGGCGTTCCGTATTGTTGTGGACCGCTTGCAGGGGGTGGTGTTATGGGGTCATCGCCGCAGCCATAGGCTAGACTCAGCAATATGCAGATCAATACGATTTTGTAGTTCATAGCTCTAAATTAAGGATAATGACTGTAAATTCGCGTTGTGGCTAGATATAAAACCATTGCCAAACTCAGTGAAGGATTCTATAAAGAAAAGGGATCTAAATTCATTGCTTTTGCTGTTCCGGTGGAAACCGAAGCGCAAATCAAAGCATTTATTGCTCAAAAACGCAAAGAACACCATCAAGCTGTCCATGTTTGTTCGGCCTTTCGTTTGGGTGCAGATCACAAATTGTATCGTGCTTCAGACGACGGCGAACCATCAAATTCTGCAGGCCCGCCAATTCTAGGGCAAATTCAAAATTTTGAAATTACGAATATCCTCATTGCAGTTGTTCGCTATTACGGCGGAACCAATTTAGGAGTGGGGGGGCTTATTGCAGCTTATCGTACGGCCGCAAAAGATGCGCTTGAAAATGCGCTGATTGTCGAAAAAGAAGAGATGGAAAGCTTTGCATTTTCCTGTGGTTATGCACAAATGCCAAGTGTCATGTCATTTTTAAAAAAAGAACAAATCGAGATAACCTCGACCCAAATGGATTTAAATTGCCATTTCGAATTGCTTTTGAAAAAAAGCGATGCAATGATAATAATTAATGGAATTCAGGGCCTTTTAGCGCACGAAGTGTAAGATGTGCGCAAAAAAAAGTCCCTTTGTTAAGAAGGGACTTTCTGAAGTTAAGTTCGTAATTACATCTTGATAATGATGAACTCTGTGCGTCGGTTCAACTGATGTTGCGCTTCTGTACAGGTAGATTTAACAGTGCCCTCGCAGCCGCAATCATTGAGTAAGCGAGATTCGCCGTATCCTTTTCCAGAAATGCGACTCGGGTTAGAAATGCGTTTTTGAATGTATTCTGCCGATGCTTTTGCACGGTTGCTTGACAGCGTTTGATTGAATTGAACACTACTACGGCAGTCTGTATGTGAGCCAAGCTCGATAACCATTGTAGGGTTTTCATTCATAACCTTTACAATTTTATCGAGTTCAATGGCAGCATCTTTGCGGATGTTGAATTTACCTAAATCAAAATAAATGGGCTTGATGCTGAGCATTTTAGCTAAATCAGCGCCGAGTGCCACAGGTTGCAGCTCGATGTTGAGTTTCTCGTGTAGTTGAATTACACCTGCTTGGTCAATTTTTCCTTTGTATTCGACGGTTTTCTTTAAATAACCAGGAGCGGTTAACTCAATTTTGAGGTTGATTTCATCACCTACCTGATACCCTTTTAAGGTCTTTTTTACATCTCCACTTGCTGTTGTAGACTCATTGATCAGAGTCGAAGCCTTTTTGATGTCATTGATAACGACAGCTACACCTGAAATGGCTGATTTTGTGGTAGCGTTAGTGACAAGTAGGCGAATGGCATAGTTGTCTTGTTTTGCCAAACCAAGATTTTGTTGAACGGTTGTAGCTTCATTAGGAACGGTTAATTGACTTGTTGCGCCTTCATATTTGTCTAATTTAGCAGAAACGGTATAGCTTGCACCTGGTGCTACTTCAAATTGATAATTGCCATTCGCATCAGCTTTTGTCTCTGCAACAATGTTACCGTTTTGATCCTTCACCGTTACACTTGCAAATGGCAAAATGGTTTGGTTATTCTGATCAATTACAGTTCCTTTAATCAGTGCATTGAACCTGATATCTTGAAGTTTTTTAATGGCGTAGATGTCATCGCTGCCTTTTTTATTCGATGCGATATATCCTGATTTACCATCGGCTAGGAAAGTAACTGCAAAATCGTCATTGATAGAGTTAATAGACAAGCCAAGATTTTTGGCTGCCATTTTACCGTCTCGTGGCGCTGCAAATAGGTCGAGTCCACCGAGCCCAGGGCGTCCGTTTGATGAAAAGTATAACAATTCGTCGGCACCAATCCAAGGAAACATTTCTTGACCACTCGTATTGACATTTGCACCTAAGTTTACAGGCTTTTCAAATTCTCCTTTTGCATTGATTTGGCAAGCATAGATATCTGCCCCACCAAAACCACCGGGCATGTCAGAGGTAAAGTATAGGGTTTTACCATCTGGGCTGAGCGTTGGGTGTCCGCAGGCATAGTCTGCAGAATTGTAAGTAAATTCTTGGACGTTGAGCCATTCGCTGCGCACTACATCAGCGATATAGATTTTGAGGTGTTGGATGCCATCTTTACCTTTTTTATTTTGTTCGCTGCGGTTATTGCTCGTGAAATAGACTTTTTTACCATCGGCGCTAAAACACAACGGTCCTTCGTGCTTTTTGGAGTTCAAAGGATTTTCTAGTTGTGTGGGCGTAGAAAGAGAACCGTCATCGGCAATTCGCACGCCAAAAAGCTCTAGGTAGAAGTCATTATTACCTGCCCAGCGAAGGTCTCCAAATCCGGTTTTTTTGCGACTCGAAATGATGACTGCCGTATTTTTAAGCGGATAAGGGTAGACACCGAAGTCGGCATGATCGGTGTTGATATTGACTTCTTTCCATTCAAAATAAGCAGGTTCATTTTTAATTTGAGTCAGAAAGTTTTGCTGTTTTTCCCAGAGAATAGCGCGTGAATCTGTTGGTTTCATGGCTGCAAATTGGGCCATGTGTGTTTGCGCTTCCGCATATTTATCCAACGACATTAAGGTGTATGCCAACCAATAGTGGTTCTCGGCAGATGGTTTTTGTGCAACTAAACTTTTGTAGGCGGCCTCTGCTTTGAGTAGCTGATTGGTGCTGAGGTAACTATAGGCTAATTTTTCGCGCAATTCTGGAGAATCTAATTCTGTATTGCAAACAGATTCAAAATTTGGAATGGCCTCGGCATACGCCAATTTGTCAAATAAATCATTCGCTTTTGCTAAGCGACCACCTTGTGCAAATGCGGTGAGACCACCTATTAAGAAAAGGGTAATTAAGGTAATTTTCTTCATAAGATTTTAGAAATAGCGAGGTGATTTAATGCCACTTTGTTTTCTTGCGATGTCATAGCTAAGCATGATCTCATAGGTGCCATCATTGTATTTGCGCATGGCGGTAAGGCCAAGCTCTGTAGCAACACCAACGCGTAGCGTAGGAGCAACTTGATATTGAAAATACAGGCCAGTAGCGGCAGTCAAGCGGTACATTGCGCCTACAAAATATCGTTCTTGGAAAATACCAGCAACAGAAAGATCAAGACTTAATGGAGCACCAGCCGTCATTTTGGCTTGAACTACCGGACGAAGTTTGAAACTTGGAGTTAGTGCAAAAACAGCACCTGTATTGACAAAAAAGTGTCGTTTTTCGAGATTCACCGCAGTACCATCGTAGCTTTGTTCGAAAAGTTTTGGTGTACTAGCGCCAAAGAACCAGTTTTTAGAACGGTAGTATATACCAAAGCCAAGATTTGGATTAATTTGGTTGCGCACGTCTTTGATCAGATTTGGGTCATTTTGTTCAGTAGTTGATAGTGTAGAAGTATTTAAACTGATCACGTTAAGACCGGCTTTGATACCAAAAGACAAGCGACTCTGATTGGTGAATTTCAGAGCGTACGAAAAGTCGCCGTAGATCATGTTTTGGTTTAGCGGACCAATTTGGTCACTCACCATTGTTAATCCTAATCCGACAGATTCATAACTCAATGGGGAGTGAAAACTAAATGTTGAAGTTTTCGGGCTCCCGGCAAAACCTACCCATTGTTGACGGTGCAAGGCTGTAGCATTGAGCATTCCATTGCTACCTGCGTAAGCTGGGTTCACAAATAATTGGTTGTCGGTGAATTGTGTAAATTGTGCTTCTTGCTGAGCAATTAAGGTGCCAGCGCTTAGCAACAAGAAACAACTAAAGAGAAGTGCTTTCATATCTATTTCTTAGCGTTTGAGGTAAATGTATCCTTTAATGACACCATATTTGTCTGTTTTGGTATCGAGTATGTAGAAGTAAGTTCCAGTCGGAAGTTCATCTCCTCCTACGTTGAGGGCACTTTGAGAATTTCCATTCCATGAGTTGTTGTAAGGGCTCATTCTAAAGACTTCAGAACCCCAACGGTTAAAGATGATGATTTCATTTTCGTCAAAGTATTCGATGCCTTCGATAACAAACGTGTCATTGGTGCCGTCGCCGTCTGGAGAGAAAGCTTCAGGAATGGAGATATTGACATTGCAATCAGACCCCTGAACTAGTGGGTCACATGGATCTGTTGGGTCATTGCCATTGGTGAGCTCTTCACCATTTGTTAGGCCATCGCCGTCGCAATCAATTGCCGCCCACTCAGCACTTGGGCTAACTGTTTGGTTTGCAAAAATATACTGACATGGATCAATTGGATTGGTTTGGTCGTGAACTTCCATTCCGTCAATTACGCCATCGCCGTCGGTATCAGGATCAGTAGGGTCTGTGCCAATAGTGATTTCTTCTCCGTTGAGCAAGCCATCGTTGTCACAATCTAAACCATTCCATGCTACAGACGGAGCAACAGTTTGGTTTGCAAACACCAATGAACATGGATCAGTTGGATTGGTTCCGTCGGCAACTTCAGTACCGTCGAGAACGCCGTCGCCATCGGTATCCGGATTCGTTGGATCTGTGCCGGCTAAGATCTCCTGACCATTTGGCAAACCATCGTTGTCGCAGTCTAGGTTGTTCCAAGTTGTAGATGGCGCAACAGTTTGACTTGCAAAAACAAATGAGCAAGGATCAGTTGGATTGGTTCCGTCGGCAACTTCTGTACCGTCGAGAACGCCGTCGCCGTCGGTATCCGGGTTTGTTGGATCAGTACCTAAAGTCACTTCTTGTCCGTTTGTTAGGCCGTCGTTGTCGCAGTCTAGGTTGTTCCAAGCAGCAGAAGGAGTTACAGTCTGGCTCGCGAACACGAATGAACATGGGTCGTTAGGATTGGTTCCGTCGGCAACTTCTGTGCCATCGAGAACACCATCGCCATCTGTATCAGGGTTCGTTGGATCTGTGCCCGCTAAGATTTCTTGGCCATTTGTAAGGCCGTCGTTGTCGCAGTCGAGGTTATTCCATGCAGTTGATGGAGTTACGGTTTGACTTGCAAACACGAAAGAACAAGGGTTGAGTGGGTTGGTGCCATCGGCAACTTCTGTACCGTCTAGTACGCCATCGCCGTCGGTGTCTGGATCAAATGGATCAGAACCCAAAGCGGTTTCTTCGCCGTTGGTCAGGCCATCGAAATCGCAGTCTTGATTCACATCTTGCGCACTACATGGGTTTACAGTGATGTAGATGGTATCGGTTGCACACAAATAAGGTAGCGGAGATCCCTGATCGCAGATTTGAACCACAACGAGGTCAGTTCCTACGTAGTTTGCATTTGGTTGATAACTAAAGGTTCCATCTTGAGCAATGGTAATGACGCCATTTTGAGGTGCGACAAGTGGAGTTGTATTGACGACTAGCGTGGTTCCGTCCGGATCGAAGTCACCAGTATTGGTGAGGTCTCCTGTTTGAATGCCATTATAATTCACACTAATGTACTCGTTGTCGAGAACCGGTGCATCGTTAACTGGCACAACATTAACTGTAATGGTAGCCACGTTAGAAGTAGCACCACCGTTGTCGTTAACCGTGTAGTTAATACTTGCAACACCATTGAAGTTAGCTGCTGGCGTAAACGTGACTACACCACCCGTTACAGTCCAAGTACCTTGTGCGTTGGTGAAGGTCGTTTGGATACCTGGAGTAGAAGGATTAAGGTCAACGCTATTGGTATTGATTGTTCCGTCAATATCCGTATCGTTAGAAGTAATGTTGAATGATACCGGTGCATCTTCATTGGTAGAAGCGTTGTCATTATTGGCAACTGGCGCATCATTAACTGGCACTACTGTGACGGTAATAGTAGCAACGTTTGTTGTTGCACCACTGTTGTCATTGACTGTATAGTTGATGCTTGCAGAACCATTGAAGTTAGCCACTGGTGTGAATGTGACTACACCACCGTTTACAGTCCAAGTACCTTGTGCGTTGGTGAAGGTGGTTTGGATACCCGGTGTAGTAGGGTTGAGGTCAACAGTATTGACATCAATTGTTCCATCGAGGTCGGTATCGTTATTGGTGATGTTGAATGATACCGGTGTGTCTTCATTGGTAGTAGCGCTATCGTTGTTGGCAACTGGCGCATCGTTAACTGGTAATATCGTGACGGTAATAGTGGCAACGTTAGTAGTAGCACCACCATTGTCATTAACCGTGTAGTTAATGGTTGCAGAACCATTGAAGTTAGCCGCTGGCGTGAATGTGACCACACCACCCGTTACGGTCCAAGTACCTTGTGCGTTGGTGAAGGTGGTTTGGATACCAGGGGTTGTAGGATCTAAATCAACTGTAGTCACGTCTATCGTACCATCGAGGTCGGTATCGTTATTGGTGATGTTGAATGAAACCGGGCTATCTTCATTTGTAGAAGCGCTATCGTTATTGGCAACTGGCGCATCATTAACAGGAACAACTGTAACGGTAATAGTTGCAACGTTAGTAGTAGCACCACCGTTGTCATTAACGGTGTAGTTAATAGTTGCAGATCCATTGAAGTTGGACGCTGGCGTGAAAGTAACTACGCCGCCTGTTACGGTCCAAGTACCTTGTGCGTTGGTGAAGGTGGTTTGGATACCTGGTGTAGACGGGTTGAGGTCAACAGTATTGACATCAATTGTTCCATCGAGGTCGGTATCGTTATTGGTGATGTTGAATGATACAGGGCTATCTTCATTGGTAGTAGCACTATCGTTATTGGCAACTGGCGCATCGTTAACTGGTAATACCGTGACGGTAATAGTAGCAACGTTTGTAGTCGCACCGCCGTTGTCATTAACAGAGTAGTTAATGGTTGCTGAACCATTGAAATTAGCTGCTGGCGTGAAAGTGACCACACCACCCGTTACTGTCCAAGTGCCTTGTGCGTTGGTGAAGGTGGTTTGGATACCTGGTGTTGTAGGGTCGAGGTCAACTGTAGTCACGTCTATTGTACCATCGAGGTCGGTATCGTTATTGGTGATGTTAAATGATACCGGGCTATCTTCATTGGTAGTAGCACTGTCGTTGTTGGCAACAGGCGCATCGTTAACTGGCAACACAGTAACCGTGACCGTAGCCACGTTTGTTGTTGCACCACTGTTGTCGTTGACCGTATAGTTGATGCTTGCAGCACCATTGAAGTTAGCCACAGGCGTGAAGGTGACCACACCTCCCGTAACTGTCCAAGTCCCTTGTGGGTTTGTAACGGTGGTTTGGATACCTGGAGTAGAAGGGTCGAGGTCAACACTGTTGAAATTGATTGTTCCGTCGACATCTGTATCGTTGTTGGTAATGTTGAATGACACAGGTGTATCTTCATTGGTAGATGCTTGGTCATTGTTAGCAACTGGTAAGCAGTTAGGAACAGCGTTAATAGTTACAGCAGTAGCTGCCGAAACACAGGTTAAATCTGTAGTGCTACGAACCGTACAATTGTATGTGCCAGGCAATAAACCAGAGAAGCTATTATTTGCTTGATAAGAGGTGCCGTTAATGGAATAAGTAAAGTTTCCAATAGGATTACTTACCGTAAATGATCCAGTATTTGTTCCACAGATGGGTTGAACCACGTTTGCTACAACGGGTGTTGCTGGTGCACTTGGGATTGCGTTGACAACAACCGGTGAACCAATGCTAATACAAGAGCCATCATTTACATTTCTTGCATATAAGAAGTACGTTCCAGGAGCTAGTCCGCTGAAAAGAGTATTGGCTTGATAAGCGCCATTATTCAAAGCATATTGGACTGCTGTCTGAGATACAAAATTGATCGAACCAGTTTGTACTGCGCAAGTTGGTTGTGTAACCGCTGCAGTAGGGATCGAAGGCAAGGCCGGCACCGTGTTGATCGTTACGGTCGTCGCGGTTGAAATACAAGTGATGTCGTTTGTGCGTCTTGTGCTGATGTTATAAGTTCCAGGATTGAGTCCAGAATAGGTTGTTGCAGCTTGGTAATTGACACCATCAATCGAATAAGTAAAGGCCCCGATTGGCGCTGTAATGGTGATGACACCAGTTGGAGCGGCACAAGTTGGCTGGGTTGTTGCGCTTGCCGTTGGAGCAGCAGGCGCACCTGCAGAGGCGTTGATAGTGATAACAGAGCCTGTAGTGATACAAGTTGCATCGTTTGCATTTCGGACAGAAAGTGTATAGCTTCCTGGAGTGAGGTTGCTAAAAATACCACTGCTTTGATAGCTAGTTCCGTTAATGGAGTATTGTACAGCAGTTTGAGCATTAAAATTGATCGTTCCTGTTGGCACAGCACATGTTGGTTGTGTCGCAATTGCAGACGGAGCCACAGGTGTAGTTGGTACAGGATAAATGGTAAAGGAAACCACTGCCGATTCACAAGTCTGGTCAGCCGTTCTTCTGGCAGTTAAGTTATAGGTGCCCGGTGCTAGTCCGGCAAAGGTTGTTGAACTTTGGTACGATGTACCGTTCAAAGAATAGTCAAATGCACCAAGCGGTGATGACACAACAATTGTTCCTGTCGGAATTGCACATGTCGGTTGAACAGTAATTGTAGCTGTCGGAAGGCTTGGCGCCCCCAATGATGCTACAATTGTTACACTTGTTCCTGTTGCAACACATGATGTATTTGAAGTACTGCGAATAGCAATAGGGTATACGCCAGGTTGCAGATATGAGAAGGCACTCGATACTTGATAGTTTGAACCATTCACAGAATATTGAACACCGACTACATTAGTAAAATTGATGCTACCTGTTGTTATCGCGCACGTAGGTTGTGTGACGCTTACAATTGGTGTAGCTGGAGTTGCAGTAACTACGACAAGAACATTGCTTGTTGCATTCGCACAACCACCCGTACCGGTAACTGTGTAGGTCATCAACGAAGTACCTCCACTTACGCCGGTTACTGCACCTGTTGACGCGTTGATTGTTGCTACTGATGGAGTTGCAGAAGACCATGTTCCGCCTGTTGCCGTGGTAGTTAAAGTAGTCGATCCTGCTGAACAAATAGAAGTGTTACCGCTAATTGTTCCCGAATTAGGTGCGGTGCTTACAGTAACCGTTGCGGTAGTGGATGCGTTCGCACAACCACCAGTTCCAGAAACAGTGTAGGTCATGACAGCAGTTCCGGCACTTACTCCGGCAACAGCTCCAGTAGAACTATTGATAGTTGCCACGGCAGGCGTAGCTGAAGACCAGCTTCCGCCGCTTACTGATGAAGTTAAAGTAGAAGAACCATTAGAACAGATTGCAGTAGTACCAGAGATAGTACCAGCTGAAGGTGGAGCCGTTACAGTAACAGTTGCAGTAGTAGAAACGTTTGCACAACCACCTGTACCCGTTACGGTATAGGTCATAACTGAAGTTCCTGCACTCACACCCGCAACCGCTCCAGTAGAACTATTGATGGTTGCCACGGCAGGCGTAGCTGAAGACCAAGTACCACCAGTTACAGAAGAAGTTAAAGTAGAAGATCCGTTAGAACAGATTGCAGTAGTACCAGAGATGGTACCAGCCGAAGGTGCAGCGCTTACAGTAACAGTTGCAGTAGTAGAAACGTTTGCACAACCACCCGTACCTGAAACAGTGTAGGTCATGATAGCAGTTCCTGCACTTACTCCAGCAACCGCTCCTGTAGAACTATTGATAGTTGCAACAGCAGGCGTAGCTGAAGACCAAGTACCACCAGTTACAGAAGAAGTTAAAGTAGAAGATCCGTTAGAACAGATTGCAGTAGTACCAGAG
>JACCDV010800043.1_pt1 | contig 59493 bp, 51 predicted proteins | sample 7446131 | NCBI WGS metagenome assembly JACCDV01 (sample SAMN15323448, study PRJNA562643) | freshwater metagenome | isolation source: river surface water | place: USA:Blue River Watershed | collected 2017-08-17
CTTGATTCGTTGTATTTGTTAACTGCTGAGTGATTGAAGTGACACTCGCTACACTTGATGCTGCTTGTCCTGTAACATTTAAATTCGATGCTACTGTCCATGTATAAGTTGTTCCTGCAGGAACAATATCACCACTTCCATTTGTTGGCGTGACTGTAAATGAATCACCACTACAAATTGCTGTTGGCACTTTTGCTTGTATTGATGGTCTTGGATTCACAGTAACAGTAACAGTAAATGTTCCGCCTTCGCAATCTCCTGATTTTGGGGTAACTGTATATACGACTGTCTGAACTTGATTCGTTGTATTAGTTAACTGCTGAGTGATTGAAGTAACACTCGCTATACTTGATGCTGCTTGTCCTGTAACATTTAAATTCGATGCTACAGTCCATGTATATGTTGTTCCTACTGGAACAATATCCCCACTTCCATTTGTTGGCGCGACTGTAAATGAATCACCACTACAAATTGCTGTTGGTACTTTTGCTTGTATTGATGGTCTTGGATTCACTGTAACAGTAACAGTAAATGTTCCGCCTTCGCAATCTCCTGATTTTGGGGTAACTGTATATACTACTGTCTGAACTTGATTCGTTGTATTTGTTAACTGCTGAGTGATTGAAGTGACACTCGCTACACTTGATGCTGCTTGTCCTGTAACATTTAAATTCGATGCTACTGTCCATGTATATGTTGTTCCTACTGGAACAATATCCCCACTTCCATTTGTTGGCGTGACTGTAAATGAATCACCACTACAAATTGCTGTTGGTACTTTTGCTTGTATTGATGGTCTTGGATTCACTGTAACAGTAACAGTAAATGTTCCGCCCTCGCATCCATCCTCTGAAATTGGCGTAACAATATAAGTGGCTGTTTGTGGTGAATTTGTTTGATTGACTAAGGTCCCTGAAATGGTAGATGCAGCTGTTGCACTTGTACCACCTGTTAATCCACCAGTAACGACAGGTGCAGACCAACTATACTTTGTATTCACAGGCACAATATTACCACCCCCATTCGTTGGTGTCACTTCAAACAAATCCCCTGTACAAGTTTGGGTAGTTTTTTCAGTAATACTAGGTCTTGGTAAAATATTAGCAATGATTGTAAAATTAGCTGCAGCACATGTATTTGCAACTGATGTAACATTATAAACAACTGATTGTAATGTATTAGATGTGTTGGTTAAAACTTGTGTAATTCTATCTGCAGTCGTTGGACTAAAAACACCAGATTCGCCAGTCACATTTGGATTGTCCACAAAAGACCATGTATACCTTGTTCCAGGAACAACAATATCGCTATAAAAAGGTCCTGGTATAACAGTTAAAGATGTGCCACTGCAGATAGGGACCAAGTTTTTATTGTTGATTTGAGCAACAGGAACCACTTTAACAATCAATTGAAAAGTTGTTGTTGCACAACCATTAGAAGTTGAAGAGGTTACATTATAAATTAAGTCTTCTTCGTTTAATGTAGTATTAATTAAATTAAAACCTGTGATGCTAGCTTGTGGTGTCGATTCATCTGTTTGGCCGGTTACATTGGAATTTGGCACTACAGTCCAGGTATAACTTGTATTCGCTGGCACAATGCCATCCCTAATATTTTGTGGTGTAAAACCAAAACTACTACCACTACAAACTGTTCCACGAATTGGAGAAGTGATTTGAGGATTAGCAATTAAAGTTACAGAAGAGGTGAAAGATGGACCTTCACAACCATCACTAACTGGTGTTACAATATAATTTACAACCTCTTGATTAATACCTCTGTTGGTTAGCTGTTGTGTAAAGGATGACGTTGGTGTAAGTACATTACTTTCTCCATCAACATTTGGATTATCTGTAACAGTCCAAGTATATTGTGTATTCGCTGGAACAATACCTGTGGGTGTAAAGACAAATGAGTTACCAGTACATATAGCTGGAGGATTGCTACTTGGAATATTTGGCCTTGGCTTTACTGTAACAGTTACTGTAAATGTTGCGCCAACACAGCCATCAGCGGAAGTTGGTGTAACAGAGTATGTTGCTGTTTGCACTGAATTTGTATTATTGGTAAGTGTACCAGTTATGTTAGAACCTGATCCACTTGTCCCTCCAGTTAAATCACCAGCACTGCCTGTTAAAGTAGGTGCAGACCAACTATAGGTGGTTCCAGCAGGAACAATTTGAGTTGGACTATTGTCATTAATTGTAACAGAAAAAGTACCCCCACTACAAATAGTGGTTACTTGAGGAAGTATTTTTGGTGTGGGAAGTACGGGAACAGTGAGTGTAAATGGAGTGCCCGGACACCCCCCTTGAACAGAATAGGGGGTAACAATATATGTTGCAGTTTGAACTGAACTTGAGATATTTGTTAATGTACCAGAAATAGAGCTTAAAGCAATAGTTGAACTAATACCACCAGACAAACTTGCTGTTGTATAACTAGGTGTTGTCCATGTAAAAGTTGAAGGCACATTATTTAAAGTACCATCTAATGCAGTAGGTGTAACTTCAAATCCTCTACAAACGGGGTTAGCACTAAAAGATTGAACAGTAGGTGTAGGAAACAAATTAATTAAAACCTCTGGACTATAACTTGTTGCATAAACAGTGTTTGAATTTGGTGCATTTCTGTCAAAATTTGGATTTGTAGAATATAAAACTCTATACTTTGTAGTTGAGGATAGTGATGTACCATACTCTTTTGTAAAATCAACACCGTTAAAACGGGTGAAATTTCTATTCACACTATTCCATGTTGCACCATTATCAGTCGATTCTTCAACGTAATATGTAATTTCTTGATCAGAATGAATTGTAATAATTGCCTCCCCTCTAAAACATACATTTGGAGGTCGATCAATATATACAGTTTGTCCATAACCTAACCTTCCTATAAATAGGACACCAAGCAATAATCCAATATGTAAAATCCTATTACGCAAATATGAAAGTTTTAACACCCTGAGAATGAAATCCTAAGAGCCCTTAAAATTACTACAATTAGCAAATATTCTATTATATATTAATAAAAAATATACTATTCTATTTGCCTTGTAACTAATTGTAAATTAAACCCTTAGGATACGTTTACAATCAACCCTAATGACCAAACTAAGATGGAATAGTTTGAGGAATTATGAAAATGTGTTAGTTTGATATAGAATAACACCTTTAAATGATGCAAAAAATAAAGTCTAAATACGTCCAAATTATATCATTTGTCCTTTTTTCAGCCTTGGCTTCGGCGCAGGAAAGCTCAAGTTTACAGAATGAATACGAAGCTTTTGTAAAAAAGGAGACAGCCTCTTTCTCCGATTTTAAAGACAAGAGAGATAAAGAATTTGCTCAAATGTTAAAAAACAAATGGAGCAATTTTGATATTCAAGCAAGTAATAAACCAAAAGCAGTTCCACTTCCTCCTAAATTACCCGATGTCATCCCTGCCTCTCCAAAACAAATTGATGAGCAGAAAATTCCAATTATTGTAATTCCAGATTTTAAAACAAAGGAAATTGAACCAGTAGTTGATAATGAAAAAGCAATCACTCAATCAAAATATAAATCCGGCAGTACTATTGATTATTATAATACAAAAATTGAATTTTATTATGATGCCAATTTGAGACAGTTTGTACCCGAAGTCAATGAAACTGCTGTAAGTAATTACTGGGAAGCACTAAGCAAATCTGATTATACAGACTTAATACAACAAATTAATTCAGTTGGCACCCATTTGCGATTAAATGACTGGGGATATTATACTTTGGTTTCAAAACTGAGCCAACAAATTAACAAACACGAAAACGAACAAGTCCTATTCACATTTTTCATGTTAACACATTTAGAATACGATGTTAAAGTAGCTAAAAGAAATAATCATTTTATTTTACTTGCCACATTTGACAATACAGTTTATTCAAAAAAATATATAAAAGTTGAAGGTGTGAAATACTATATCTTAAACGATGATAATAATGAACCCATTTATACTTTTAAACAACAATTTTCTAAATCAAATAAAAAGATCGATCTCAATCTAACAAAAGCACCTAAGCTGAACGAATTATATAAAACAATTCAGTTACCAGTAGGTAAAACAGAACCTAAGATTGACATCCTTATCAATAAAAATCTAATCTCTTTCTATAATCAGATGCCTATGACAGACTTATCTGTCTTTTTCAATGCATCAATTGATCCTAAAACAGAAAAATCAATACATAATTACCTACTTCCAAAAATAGAAGGCAAGAATGAATTACAAGCTGTAAACATCATTCTTGATTTTGTACAACATTCCTTTGAATACAAAACCGATGATGCTCAATTTGGTTATGAAAAATTCTTTTTCCCGGAAGAATTGTTTGAATACCCCTACTCTGATTGTGAAGATAGGTCTGTACTATTTGCAAACCTAGTGAGGTCTTTATTAAAATTAGAAGTGGTTGGATTAGAATACTCAACACATGTAGCATGTGCAGTAAAATTTAATGTTCCAATCGAAGGGGATAAATTAGAGATAAACAACGAAGCATTTATTATTTGTGATCCAACTTATATAGGTGCATCTGCTGGCATGTGCATGCCACAATTTAAAACTGAAAAACCTACTATAATAAAAACGAGGGTAAACTAATTAGATCCAAGCTTACCCTCATTCATTTAAAATAACTTATAAGTAAGCATAACTGTAAATGCTTTGTTCTTAACAGAAGAATTAAGGCTTTCGTAGGCTTGATCTACATCGGCAGCAATTGTTGACATACTCATTCCGTAACGAGCACCAATGCCAATTGAATTTGTCAAATTAATTGACGCACCAACTAATAATTGAAAATCAGAAGATTTAAATGCTTCTTTAATATCTTCCCCAGCTGACTTTGAACTTAATAATAGCCCAAATTGAGGACCCGCTTCAATCTTAAAATTATCTGTAACTGCGTATTGAGCTAACACTGGAATAGTAACATATTCGCTTTTGAAAGTCTCTCCATCTAAACTTCCACCCATTCCCTGATAAAGTAACTCTGGTTGGACTTTAAATTTATCTGTAACACTAAGATTTACAAAACCACCTAATGCCAAAGCGGTTCTATTGGATGTAGTTGCTTTTAAACCCATCGCAGCAGCTTCCACTGATGCAAAACTTGCACCCGCTTTTAACCCTACTGAAACTTGGGCGAATGAAGTGGTTGCAATCATAGCAACAACGAATAATAAAATGATTTTTTTCATAATAAGTATAATTTAATATAATGTTTTTCAAATATATTAAATTATACTTATAAATCAGCCAGTTCGATTATACTATAACTAAGCAACACCGTTTACTACTGCCTCTTTATGCACTTTTTGCACCAATCCTTGTAAAACCTTCCCTGGTCCAACTTCTGTAAATTCTGTTGCCCCATCAGCAACCATTGCCTGTACTGTCTGGGTCCATTTTACTGCTCCAGTTAACTGAGCGATCAGATTCGTTTTTATTTCTGCAGGATTGGTTATTGCCGAAGCAGTTACATTTTGATAAACAGGACAAATTGGATTATTAAATGTGGTTGCTTCAATCGCTGCAGCCAATTCAATTTTAGCAGGCTCCATCAAAGGAGAATGAAATGCACCTCCCACTGGTAAAACCAACGCTCTTTTTGCACCTGCTGCTTTCATTTGTTCACAAGCAATTTCAATTCCTTTTATTGAACCTGAAATGACTAATTGACCAGGACAATTATAATTAGCAGGTACAACTACTTCTCCAGAATCAGCAGAAACAGAAGCACAAATTTCTTCCACTTTTTCATCTGCTAAAGCCAACACTGCAGCCATTGTAGATGGCTTTAATTCACATGCAGATTGCATTGCTTTTGCACGTATACTTACTAAACGAAGTGCATCTTCAAAGCTTAAAGTTTTGTTTGCAACCAATGCGGAAAATTCTCCTAATGAATGCCCAGCAACCATGTCTGGAACTACCGCATCCATCGTTAAATAGGCTACTACAGAATGTATAAAAATGGCTGGTTGTGTTACATTTGTTTGCTTTAATTGCTCATCAGTTCCTTCGAACATGATATCACTAATTCTGAAACCTACAATTTCATTTGCTTTTTCAAATAAAGCTTTAGCTGCTTCATTAGACTCGTATAAATTTTTTCCCATCCCAGAAAACTGACTACCCTGTCCTGGAAATACATATGCATGTTTTGACATAGAATAATTATTAATAGAACGTGAAAATACTTAAATAAAATTAAAAAAAAATAGGGCAAGCAACATAGACATGTTTACTTACCCTATTCCTATCTTAAATTAAAGACTACTTATTTTCTTTATTCACATGATTTTTCAAAAGTGATTGGATTGAAAATAATAATAAAATTGACGCAATAGCGACGATTGACAAGAATGCACCTCCTGCAAAAGTTAAAGACTTAACTCTATTTAATGCCTTCTCCATTGTTCTAAGAGATTTCTTCTCCTCTGCCATCTGTACCTTTTCGCTGTATAATTTCAAATACCTTTTTAAAGATTTATACAAATCATTTTTATCATAATACCCTAAATCTTCATTAAATCCTTTAACAGCAGATGTCAAGTCTTCAATTCCTAAATTTGAATCAAAAACCAACTTAGCAATATCAAAATATTTAGCAGATGGATATGTTTTATCCTTTAATGCAGAATGCTCTTTGATTGTTGAAATTGCAATATCAATTTGCTGATCAGTCACACTATTCGTTACAATATAACTTATGAACTGCCATGCATCAAACAGCTCATCTTTATCTTTAATTATTTTATCTGATAATAAAATTGCCTTTCTTAAATCAAAAGCATCTTCAAGTTTACTCAAACTAACTGAAGGAAGTTCATTAATACCATAAGCGAAACTAAAGAAACCCTCTTTTACCAAATAGGTTGTTTCTGTTTTTTTGTTCAGAAAATGAAGCATTTTCATAAACTCAACTTTTTCACAAATCATTGAAGAGTCATACCCTCTTTTTGTAAATATGTCATCTAATACATTGGGTATTGCTAATGGGTTTTTATTGAAATCTCTTTTTTGTACCATCACATAATCACCATACTCCGTTTGAATATAATTACCATATTCATCTTTAGCATAATCATTATATGGTTCTGATGAATCTCCTAAATTTGTCCATTCAGCATTTGGAAGATCTTTCTTTAAAGTATCAACCCAGTTTTTGTACTCCTCTTGAGGACAAGTTGTAGGAGTTGACACAACCGCACTTGCCGTATCAACTTTATTTTCAATTACCTCTGACTTACTTACATTAACAGAATCCCTACTTGTAGGAGTCGAGTTCATTAGAAAATATAAAATACTTAAAGCCAAAACAACCAATCCAATTAGTGATAGGACCTGCCATGACCTTCTTCCAATAGGAAAAACAAAACGTTCTTCCATGTTGTTGAAAAACTTTTTCATAGTATATAATTTTATTTAAATATAATAAATTTTTAATAAATAAGACAAAGCATAAAAAAAGGTGGAGCTAAACTCCACCTTTCACTAACAAACTAACCCAAACCAAGACCCAAATCGATTAGGCGTTGATATCCAAATATTTTAAAAACTCAGCCTTAGTTGCTTCTTCTTGAAATTTTCCACCATAAAAACCAGTAATTGTATTAGAACTATCGTCTTTTACACCTCTACTTGCAACACAAAGGTGTTTTGCATCCATCATGATCGCTACATCCTGTGTCTGTAATACTGTTTGCAATGCTTTACCAATTTGCATGGTTAAACGCTCTTGCACTTGTGGACGCTTTGAATAATATTCTACTAGTCTATTCAATTTACTTAGTCCAATTACTTTGCCGCTGCTGATATAAGCCACATGTGCTTTACCAAAGAAGGGCACGAAATGGTGTTCACAGTTTGTATAAAAATTAATATTCTTTTCCACTAGCATTTCATTGTACTGAAATTTATTTTCAAACAAAGTCATGCTAGGCATGTTCGCAGGATTCAATCCTTGGAACAATTCTTTCACATACATTTTTGCAACTCTTAAGGGCGTACCTCTTAAACTGTCGTCGGTTAAATCCATGCCCAGCGTCTCCATGATCGCTCTAAAATGAGGTTCGATTAAGGCAATCTTTTCTTCATCTGTTTTTTCAAATGCATCAGCACGCAATGGTGTATCTACTGAACTTGCTTTATGCTCATCGCCCATTTCTTCTATCAATAAATGGCTTAACTCAATTTTTTCTTCACTAAGCGGGGTAGTCAACAAAGTTTCTTTCTGTTTCATAAAGTCGAATTTTTAATGCCAATTGCTCGGCAATACGAGGTCTTAATAAATTATAAATCACAATAGCGATGTTTTCTGCTGATGGATTTAGATTATTAAACAACTCGGTGTCTAGGTTTAAATTTTTGTGATCGAATCTGGAAATCACTTCTTCAGCTACAATTTTGCTTAAGTCTTTTGTGTTAATCACGAATCCTGTGATTGGATCTGGAACACCTACTACTTTGACAATTAAATCATAGTTATGCCCATGAAAATTAGGGTTGCTACAGGCACCAAAAACACGTTTGTTCTCTTCGTCTGTCCAATCTGCACAATACAATTTGTGTGCGGCATTAAAATGCTCTTTTCTATATACCGCCACTTGATGTTCCATAGGTTCCTAATTAAGAGGATGAAGTTACAATATAAAGAACAAGGAAACGGCAATATTGTTTAACTTATAATTAAATAAACTAAACAAAATTGAAAAAAAGCAGTAAATGTTTATTAATAATGTAATAATTAACCAAAATACTCAACAAAAATACGAGGCGTCTCGTAAAGCTTAATACAATGTAATTGTACTTCTGATGGTATATGAGGCTGCAACTGGGTCCAGATAGCGATGGCTAAATTTTCGGTAGAACATAATTTACCTTCCATAAATGGCACATCTAAGTTCAGGTTCTTATGATCTAAAGGGTCAATAACATGTAGCTTAATGATGGTGCTTAGTTTCTTTACATCAAATAAGAAACCAGTTTCAGGATTGGGATTGCCCTTGATGGTTACCAATAACTCATAGTTATGTCCATGCCAATTTTCATTTGCACAAACGCCAAACACTTCCTCATTCTTTTCCTTTGTCCAATTTGGATTGGCTAATTTATGGGCTGCGTTAAAATGTTCCACTCGAGTTAAGTACACCATCACCGTTTATTTTTGCAAAGATATAAATTTGATGGAACTTTACTCTATGAGAGTTATTATATCTGCAGCGACCAATGGGGAGTGGATGCCCCTTTTTCAAAAAATTAACCCAAAATTCGTGACACCCAACAAAAAGTTCTCTGTTGGCTTCCATGAATCTGGTGTGGGCATGTTAGCTACTAGCGTCTCATTGGTGAAAATGGTAGTTCAAGAAACCCCTACTTTAATAATTCAAATGGGTGTTGCAGGAAGTCTAGATCCAAAAATTCCACTGGGTAAAGTTTTTGCCATTAAAGATGATTATGTTGGTGATATTGGCGTTACCGAAAATAAACAATGGAAAGATTTATTTGATCTAAAATTAGATGCGCCAAACGATGCGCCTTTTGAAAAAAAATCCTTGCCCAATCATTGGTTGAATCAATATAATTTATTGAAGTTGCCAACTAAGAAGGGCGTTACAGTCAATACCATTACTACGGATAAAAAAATAACAGAAAGATATCGTACCAAATTTAAAGCACAGATAGAATCCATGGAAGGTGCTGCTTTACATTATATAGGTAGAGATTTAAGTATCCCATTTATTCAAATAAGAGCTGTATCCAATTATGTGGGAGAAAGAAATAAAGCAAAATGGAAGATGCAAGAAGCAATTTATAATTTGAATGAAACTGTTTTGCAATATTTAGAGGCTTTGTCTAATCAAGCAAAATAAAAATTTCAGAAAAGTTATGCCAACAATTGATCTTGGTTTTTCACCCTGCCCTAACGACACTTTTATTTTTGATGCTTTAGTCAATCATAAAATTGATGCCAAGGGTTATGAATTCAATTTACATCTTGAAGATGTGCAAACCCTTAACGAGTGGGCTTTACAAGGCAAGCTGCCTTATTCAAAAATTAGTTACGGTGTTTGGCCAAATGTAAAAAAACAATACCAACTTTTAGAGAGTGGCGGTGCATTAGGAAAAGGCGTTGGTCCATTGTTAATTTATAAAGGGGCAAAACCAAACGCAAGCACAATGCGTGTTGCAATTCCAGGAATGAACACCACCGCACATTTATTATTTAGTCTTGCCTTTCCTGAAGTAACAAACAAAGTGTTTTTAGTATTCAATGAAATTGAGGATGCCGTGCTCAATGGCAAAGTAGATGCCGGCGTAATTATTCATGAAAATCGTTTTACTTATGCAGATAGAGGTTTATCCATGTGGATGGACCTTGGCAATTATTTTGAAACAAGTTTCAATGCACCCATTCCATTAGGAGGAATCATTGCAAAAAATGACCGGCCAATAGAAGAGGTCCACCTAATGGATCAGTTAATTCAAGAAAGTGTTGAATACGCTTTTAAAAATAGCTATGCTCAATTACCTGAATTTGTAAAATGTCATTCCCAAGAAATGTCAGAGCAAGTGATGCGTCAACATATTGATTTGTATGTGAACGATTTTAGCATTCAAATGGGAGTTACGGGCAAAAATGCCATTGCCAAATTAGAAGAGGTGTACAATAAAATGGTCAATAGTTAGTCAATTAAAACTTCCCTCTATAGCTACTTAAGGTTTCAAGGCTTTGGCATAAGCTGCTAATACCCTCACCCTTGCTTCCTCATGGACCACAATTGGTTTTGGATATGATAAGCTATCTAATTCTGGAACCCATTTGCGGATATATTGTAGTTGTTTGTCAAACTTTTCGGTTTGTAGTCTTGGATTGAAAACCCTAAAATAAGGAGCTGCATCACATCCACTTCCGCTAGCCCATTGCCATCCTCCATTATTAGCAGCAAAATCAAAGTCCAGTAATTTTTGGGCAAAATACGCTTCTCCCCATCGCCAGTCTATTAATAAGTGTTTAGTCAAAAAACTAGCCACAATCATTCTTACTCTGTTATGCATAAAACCTGTAGCATTTAGTTCACGCATCCCCGCATCCACGATTGGGTACCCAGTTTGACCTTGACACCAGGCTTCAAACTCTTTTTCATTATTGCGCCACTCTATCAAATCGTATTGTGTTCTAAATGATTTACCCTCCCCCACATGTGGAAAATGCCATAAAATCATCTGGTAGAAATCACGCCAAATTAACTCATTTAAATAAGTGGTATTTAATGAAGCTGTTTCCAAGGCCAGCTGCCTAATCGAAATTGTCCCGAACCTGAGGTGCAAACCCAAATGGGAAGTCCCCCCTTCAATCGCTGGAAAATCTCTTTGGGTGGTATAATTTTTAACAGTGGCTTCCTTCCATTTTTTCGCAGGCACTTCTAAATCCGTTGGTTCAAATCCCATGTCTTTTAAACTAGTAATCGGCAAAGGCTTACTATCAAAAAAGTATTCCATGCCTTTTTCAGAAGGAGCCATTTTTGGAGGATTGGCTTCCCAAGCTGCTTTCCATTTTCTGGAATAAGGCGTGAACACAGTATAGGGTTTACCATCGTCTTTGGTCACTTCTGATTGTTCAAAAATGACTTGATCCTTAAAAGAATGGAAGCTTATTTGACTTTTAATTAAAAGTGAACTAATACTTGTATCTCTTTGAATACCATATTTTTCATAATCTTTATTTGCAAATACTGCTTTAATTTGATATTGTTTATTTAAGGCTTCGAATGCAGTGCCTGGGGTTCCATAATGCACCCACATAGACTTGCCCTGTGCAGTTAAATCCGCCTGTAATTCAGTGATTGTTCGATGGATAAAGTCCACTCTTCTGTCCTTCTTATCCTCTAATTTATCAAGAATCATTTTATCGAAAATGAAAATTGGAAGCACTTTTAAGCCCTCTTTTTGGGCCATCTTTAACGCATGGTAAAGACCAGTATTGTCTTTAAACCTAAGGTCTCTTCGGAACCAAAATAAAATTACCGATGGTCTTGTCATAATTTTATAACATTTTGGGACATAAATAGTTGCATGACTGCCTAGATTTATCAATTAATAATTAAATTCGAAGATGCAAATTAAAGCCTTATTAGATAGCCTTGAGGAATGGGCGCCTTTAAATTATCAAGAATCATACGACAATTCGGGACTAATAGTGGGCGATCCTGAGACAAATTGCACGGGTGTTTTATGTTCTTTAGACTGCACAGAGGCTGTGGTTGAGGAAGCTATTCAAAAAGGATGCAACCTGATTGTGAGCCATCACCCCATCATTTTTAAAGGCATCAAGCAGTTCAGCAAAGACCATTATGTGAACAGGACGGTTCTAAAAGCTATTCAAAACAATATTGCATTGTATGCAATTCACACCAATTTGGACAATGTACTCCATGGCGTAAATAGCAGCTTAGCGGATCGATTACACTTAGAAAATAGAAAAATTTTAGCCCCAATTCCAGGTCTTTTTGATGCGAATGGGCAAGCAGTCGGAGCCGGTCTTGTGGGTGAATTACCCCTGGAAACCGAACCAGAAGCGTTTATTAAATGGGTGAAAGAAAAGTTGGAATTGAATGTGATTAAATACACTAATATATTAGATAAAAAACTGATTACCATAGGATTATGTGGTGGTAGCGGAAGTTTTTTATTAGATCAAATTCAAGCTCAAAATATTGACTGTTTCATCACTAGCGACCTTAAATACCATGATTTTTTTGAAGCTGACGGAAAGTACCTTTTAATGGATATTGGGCATGGCGAAAGTGAACATTTTGTTCCTGCACTAATTGTTGACTATTTAAAGCGTAAATTCCTTACCTTTGCCGTCCTCGAATCTGAGGTGAAAACACAACCTATAAGCTACTTAAAATAAAACATTCATATGGCATCAGTTAAAGACTTTTCAGTAGAAGAAAAATTAGTGAATCTTCATAAACTTCAAACCGTAGATAGCAGCATCGACCAGATCGAAATTCTTCGTGGTGAGTTGCCTATGGAAGTGAAGGACCTAGAAGACGAAGTTACAGGTTTGGTGAACAGACAAACTAGAATCGAAGAAGAGATTAACGGTATCACTGAATTCATAGAAAGCAAAAAAGCGGCTATCAAGGAAAGTGAGGAATTGATCGCTAAGTACGAGAAGCAAAGCGAAAACGTGAAGAATAACCGTGAGTTCGAAGCAATCAATAAGGAATTAGAAATGCAAGGTTTGGAAATCAAACTTTCAGAAAAGCATATCCGTGACGCAAACGAAGAATTGGCTGAGAAGATCAAGAATTTGGACGCGGCTAAGAAAACGATCGCTGTAAAAGATGGTGTTTTAACACACAAGAAAAGCGAATTAGAAAAAATCATCGCTGATACAGAAATCGAAGAGAAAGAATTAAGAGCTAAAAGCGAAGAAGCTAGAGCACATATCGACGAACGTTTATTGTACAGCTACGACCGTATCAGAAACTCTTATCGTAATGGCTTAGCAGTCGTAACAGTAGAGCGTGATGCTTGTGGTGGGTGTTTTAACTCAATTCCTCCTCAACGTCAAAGTGAAATCCGTTTACACAAGAAGATCATTGTTTGTGAAAACTGTGGTAGAATCTTGGTAGAAGGTGAACTAGCAGGTAAAGAAGCTTAATTAATTTTAAGTCTAAAATATTTCCAGAAAGGGTAGTCAATCGGCTACCCTTTCTTAATTTTACACCATGAGAAAATGTTTTGTGCTTGCTGGAATCTTATTTCTTTCGATTCAGTCCTTTGGGCAATACCAATATGCCTGGACGCCTCGTACACAAAAAATTTATGAGTCTGTTACAAGCTTACGCATTCCTGAAGCAAGGGCGCTAATCAATCAAGATAAAAAAACGAATAGCGCTAACCTCATCTACCCTCTTTTAGAAAGCTATGCAGATTTTTACCAGCTATTCTTAAATGAAAATAGTGCAGAATACAACCTTATCTACCCAAACTTTGAGCAAAGGATCAAGGTATTGGAAGGTGGCCCTAAACAATCCCCCTATCATCTATATAGCCTTGCAATAGCCCATCTGCATAAATCACTTATCGCTATTCGCTTTAACAAGAACTTTGAAGCTGCACTTGATTTCAGAAAAGCCTTTCTGCTTTTTAAAGAAAATAAAAAAGCCTTCCCCAATTTTATACCGAATGATGTTTACCTAGGCTTGATGACGACTGTGATTGGCACCATACCAAAAGGCTATCAATGGATGGCCAATATCCTAGGCATGACAGGGAAAATTGCGGATGGGAATGCCCTTGTTTTAAGCTATATCAATAGCAAGGATCCTTTATCGATTCAATGTCGCAATGAGGCTCTTTTTGTCTACCCTTACCTTGTCATGAACTTTGAAGGGAATAAGAAAAAAGCTTTTGATTTCATTGAAAAAACAAATTACGATTATACCAATAATCACCTGCATGCCTATATGGCAACTAACTTATACTTAAACAACCAACAATCTAAAAAAGCATTAGAGATCGCCTCTGCTATCAATCCTTCAAACAGCTATTTAGACCTTCCATTTTGGGACCTTGAAAAAGGATATGCTTATTTGAACGACTTGAAATTGGATGCCGCTAAAGCTGCCTTGCAGAATTTCACTGTAAATTTTAAAGGCAAGTTTTATCTAAAAGACGCTTATGAAAAACTAAGCTGGATTGCTTATATGCAAGGCGACCCTTCCAAGGCAAACGCATACCGAAACAAAGTACTTTCCCAAGGCAATGATATTACCGATGCAGATAAACAAGCTTCACAAAATGCCAAAAAAGGAACTTGGCCACATCCAATTTTATTGAGGGCTAGATTATTGAGTGATGGCGGATACCAAAATCAGGCTTTGAGTGTACTGGCAGGTAAAACAAGTAAGGATTTTGAGAAAGATGCGGATAAAACTGAATTTGCTTACCGTATAGGCCGCATTTATGATTTATCTAGTCAACCAGATCAAGCTATTCAATTTTATAAATCGGCTATAGAAAAAGGCACAAACCAACCAGAATATTTTGCCGCAAGAGCTGCGCTTCAAATTGGATTAATTTATGAACAAAAGGGCAATCCTTCGATGGCGATCACCTTTTTTAACACCTGCCTAGAAATGAAAAACCACGCCTTTAAAAATTCCTTAGACCAAAAAGCAAAAACAGGTATTCAGCGTTGTTTGAGGAAATAAAATTGGGTGTATATTGCAGTCATTCATGTTGACACAATTAGACATACAAAACTATATTTTAATCGACGAGCTTCAGATTAATCTATCCAGCCAACTCTCTGTGATAACAGGAGAAACAGGTGCGGGTAAGAGTATTATCATGGGCGCTTTAGGATTAATTTTAGGAGATCGAGCAGATAGTGCTGTTTGCAGAAATCCAGAAAAAAAATGTGTCATAGAAGGCACTTTCACACTTGATAATAAAAACAATTATGCTTCATTTTTTGAAGCGAATGACTTAGACCTTTCAGATGAATTAATTATAAGAAGAGAAATCAATGCACAGGGAAAGTCTAGGGCTTTCATTAATGATACACCAATCAATTTAACAGAATTGAGACAACTCACTTCTCAATTGGTAGACCTTCACCAACAATTTGATACCCTTACATTGGGGGATATGGAATTTCAGAGAACTGTAATAGATGCGCTTGCTAATATCCAAAAAGACCTTGAAGCCTATCAAAAAAATTTCTATCAATGGAAAGCAGATAGTAAACATTTAAGTGAACTGATTGAGCAAAAGGAAAATTTTGATCAGACAGTTGCTTATAAATCGCATTTATTAGAAGAGCTTACAACATTAGATTTACAAGAGAACGAATTAGAACAATTAGAACTTGATTTGAAATTCATGGAAAATGCAGCTGAGATAAAAGCGCAACTTTCACAAAGTATCCATGCCTTAGACGAGTCTGACCAGCCGATTGTTCAGCAAATAAAACAGATTGCAAATAATTTAGAAAATATTGCAAAATTTCAGCAAGATTTTGAGCCACTTTTAGAAAGATTAAAAGCTGCTCAAATAGAACTTGCCGATATCTCAAGCGAATTGAATACCTGGCAGGATAAAATAGATTTTGATGCGGCAAAAATTGCAAGTATACAGGAACGTTTATCTCAGGGTTATCATTTACAAAAAAAGCATAAAGTGCAATCCACTGCTGCCCTATTAGAAATCCAACAAGGACTTTCTAAAGACCTAGAAGCAGTATTGCATATTGACGAAGCCATTGAAACTTATACGAAAAAGGTAGCTGCCGCAGAAAAAGCAATTTCCGCTTTAGCAAATGATTTAAGTGAAAAAAGAAAAAAACAAGCTGCCCCTTTTACAAAACAAGTAAATACTTTATTGAAACAAGTGGGCATGCCAAATGCACAATTAAAAGTGCTAATAGACACTGTCCCATTTAACCAATTTGGTATCGATAAAATAGATTTCCTTTTTGATGCAAATAATACACAAAAATTTGAGCCAATTAAAAAAGTGGCAAGTGGCGGTGAATTAAGTAGATTGATGTTATGCATTAAATCCTTAGTAGGAAAATCGATTGATTTGCCTACGATGATATTTGATGAAATTGACTCAGGTATTTCTGGAGAACCTGCTAAACAGGTTGGATTATTATTGCAAGAACTAGGTCAAGCACGCCAGGTACTTTGCATCACCCATCAACCACAAATTGCTGCTAAAGGCCAAGCTCATTTATACGTTTACAAAGCACAAGAAGGAAATACCACCCATACTCATTTGCGTACATTATCAGCAGATGAACGTATGATTCATATTGCACGAATGATTGGCGGAGATCCTCCATCGAAAGCTGCAATGGAGCATGCGCAAGAATTACTTGCTTAAGCCATATTAAGCCGTTTGAAAGGCTATTTTATTGGCTATTATTATTATTTTTACAAGAATTAAATAAACCCATAAGATGGCATACAATTTATTAAAAGGTAAGAGAGGAATTATTACAGGTGCTTTAGATAGCAATTCAATTGCTTGGAAAGTAGCTGAACAAGCACATGCCGAAGGTGCTACATTCGTTTTAACAAATGCCCCTATTGCAATGCGCATGGGTGAGATTAATGCATTAGCAGAAAAAACCAACTCGAAAATTATTCCTGCTGACGCAACTAATGTGGAGGAGTTAACCAATTTGTTTACGCAATCTCAAGAAATATTGGGTGGTAAAATTGATTTCGTTTTACATTCTATTGGCATGAGTGTCAATATCAGAAAAAATATCCCTTATCCATCTTTGAACTATGACTATTATGCAAAAGGCGTAGACGTTTCTGCAATGTCTTTACACAAAATGTTAAGTGTCGCTTACAATATGGATGCTTTGAACGAACACGCAAGCGTTGTTGCCTTAACTTATGCAGCAGCTCAAAGAACCTATCCGTTCTATACAGATATGGCAGATATAAAAGCATTATTAGAATCAATCGCACGTAGCTTTGGTTACCATTATGGTTTAAAGAAAAAAGTGCGTGTAAATACGGTATCTCAATCACCTACTAAAACAACTGCAGGTACAGGCATTAAAGGATTCGGAGATTTCTACGACTATGCTGACGCGATTGCGCCATTAGGAAATGCAACAGCAGAAGATTGTGCCAACTACTGTATCACTTTGTTCTCTGATTTAACGAAGATGGTGACGATGCAAAACTTATTCCATGATGGTGGTTACTCTACAACTGGCGTAAGCGATTTAGTAATGCAAAAAGCAGGCATCACAGAAGGTTAATCTTTAAGCTACAAATTCAACTGAAATAAAATGAGCGACAAACAAATCAACCCGAAATTAGTAGAAGCCATTGGCTACCTAGGCTCTTTCTTAAGTTGCGTTACATTTATACCTCAAGTATATTTAACCTGGGAATCAAAGAATGTAGAAAGCTTAAGCCTTCTAATGATCTTGATTGTTAATTTCAGTTGTATTGTATGGCTGACTTATGCTTACTTAATTAAAAGCAAACCAGTACTTGTAGCCAATACGATTGTATTGACTTTGAGTTTAATGTTGCTTTATTTTAAATTGACTTTCTAGAGAACTATTTCTCGCGATTTAAATAAAAAAGAGGACACAAAATTGTGTCCTCTTTTTTATTTAAATTCATTAGAGACTAAACTAACCTGGGCTTAGTTTCACAAAGAAAAGCCCAGGTTGGTTTAGTACTCGTCTTCGTTAAACATAAAATCTTCTTGGCTTGGATAATCTGGCCAAATGTCTTCGATACTTTCATATACTTCGCCCTCGTCTTCCAACTCTTGTAAATTCTCAACTACTTCTATAGGGGCACCGCTCCTAATGGAGTAGTCAATCAATTCATCTTTAGTTGCTGGCCAAGGCGCTTCTTCTAAATAGCTGGCTAATTCTAATGTCCAAAACATAAGGTTCTTTTTTGCAAAAGTAGCCGTATATATGATATGACCAAATCTGATTTTTCTACAACCTATAAACATTTTATGAATTTTTGGCAAAATTGACCGGGTAGTCGTAGGTTTGCAGCATGGATATGGAGCCGAAACTACTCGTTGCAAAGGATATATGGAAGCAATATGGGACAGTACCTGTTCTCAAGGGCGTATCCATGGAGTTATCTAAAGGCGAGCTAGTTTCTATCGTTGGTCCATCTGGTGCCGGCAAATCAACCCTATTGTACATAGTAAGTAGTCTAGAAAAGGCGGATCAGGGGGAGATTTTGTTTGAGAACCATTCTATTGATCAAATGAACAACCAAGCTTTGGCTGAATTCCGTAATACAAAAATTGGTTTTGTTTTTCAATTCCATCATTTATTGCCGGAATTCACCTCTATTGAAAATGTATCTATTCCAGGATGGATTGGTAAACAAGATAAAAATAAGGTAGCAAAAAAAGCAATTGAGCTTTTGGATTTTCTAGGGCTAGCAGACAAACAAGATAAAAAGCCCCATCAATTATCTGGTGGTGAACAACAAAGAGTCGCCGTTGCAAGGGCATTGATAAATAATCCTGCACTCATCTTTGCTGATGAACCTACGGGAAATCTAGATAGCGAAAACGCACACGCTATGCATGAACTATTTCTTAAATTGAAAAAGGAAATGAACCAAAGCTTTTTAATCGTTACCCATAACGAGGCATTGGCAAAATTGAGTGACCGAACCCTCGTAATGAAGGACGGACACTTTATGTAGTTGTATTAATTAGATACGAGGCTTCCAAGGGATGTCTTCTACCCCATTCAAATGCCCGATATACCTAGCTAAAGTGAATAAATAATCACTTAATCGGTTTAAATATTTGATCACTAAAGTCTCTACAAATAAATCTTCTTCTTGCATATGCACACAAAGGCGTTCTGCTCTTCTGCAAACACATCGAGCGATATGCGCAGTGGATATTGCCTGATGTCCACCAGGTATAATAAAAGATTTCATTGGCGCAAGTACTTCGTTCATCTTGTCCATCGCCAATTCAAGCCCTGTAATATCTTCTTCTTTTAAATCCGGAATTCTTAATGCTGATTCTTTCTCAGGATCACAAGCTAAACTTGATCCCACTGTAAATAACCTATCCTGAATTTCTTTTAGATCTGTTTTGATTTTAGAATCATCCACTAAATCACTCAATAAACCAATAAATGAGTTCAACTCATCCACTGTTCCATAAGATTCAATACGTATGTGACTTTTAGGCACTCTTGTTCCTCCAATTAATGAAGTTTTTCCCTGATCACCTGCCTTTGTATAGATTTTCATATCCTTATAACAAAACTAAACAGAGTTAGTTCAGCAAATATTAAATTAAATATGTTTTTGATTCAATGTATCGGTCTCTACATTACCATCTCTCAAACGTACCACACGGTGTGCATACATTGCAATATCCTCTTCGTGGGTCACAAGAATAACAGTATTTCCTGCAGCATGAATCTTACCAAATAATTCCATCACTTCTACCGATGTTTTTGAATCCAAATTACCCGTAGGCTCATCTGCCAATAAAATGGATGGATTGTTGACCAAAGCGCGCGCAATAGCAACACGTTGAATTTGTCCTCCACTCAATTCATTTGATTTATGGTGGCTTCTTTCTGCAAGTCCTACTTTTTCCAAAGCGACCAATGCTCTTTCTAAACGTTCTTTTTTGGGAATACCCGCATACACTAATGGTAATGCCACATTCTCCGCAGCTGTTAATCTTGGCAATAAGTTAAACTGTTGGAATACGAATCCAATTTCAATATTTCTAATGCCCGCTAATTCATCATCCGACATGGCACTTACATCATGACCATTTAAATTATAAGTTCCCCCAGTTGGAGAATCTAAACAACCTAAAATATTCATTAAAGTACTCTTCCCACTACCAGATGGCCCCATCAATGCGACATATTCATTTCTATTGATATCCAGGTTAATTCCTTTTAAAACAGGAATGGCTTGGTTGGCCATAAAATAACTCTTTTGGATATTTCTAAGTTCAATAACTGCTGACATAATAAATTATTTACGAATGACTTTTGGTACTTTAAAATAAGGAGCTCCTGCATCTGGTGCATTTAAAAGCGCCTCTTGGTTGGTGATAGACCCTTTGATTTCATCTTGTCTTAGAACATTATATGCTTGTCCCATATGCATTAATGGTTTGATTCCAGTTGTATCTAAGGCATTTAATTGCTCGACAAAACCAACTAAATCTTGCATATCCTGCACTAATTTGTCCATTTTTTCAGGCGCTACATTTAACCTAGATAGGTGCGCTAAATGGTTCACTAAAGTAGGGTCTACTTGCATAGTACAAATGTAATCTAAAGCTCGGAACCCTCCACCAGGTTTTGTTAAAAGGTTTAAACAGGCAACCAATGGCGTTTTTGAGCTTTTTTTGGTTAAAATTCAAACATTTTTTTGAAAATAGTTGCATAACTAACTAATTTTACGAAAAGCTATATTTATGCAACCAACAATTAAGCAGGTCGTTATCCTTGGAAGTGGAGTGATGGGTTCTAGAATTGCATGTCATTTTGCTGGAATTGGTGTGCAAGTTTTACTATTAGATCGTTTGCAACCTGGCACAGAAGAAAGTACAAATAATAAAGAGCGTAATAAATTGGTGAACGATGCATTGCAAGCAGCAATTAAATCCAACCCATCTCCTGTTTATACAAGTACAGTTACTAAAAATATTAAAACAGGAAACTTCACAGACGATATGTCCAAAATTGCAAATGCAGATTGGATCATTGAAGTTGTAGTTGAAAGATTAGATATAAAGAAAAGTATTTACGATCAAGTAGAACAGTACCGTAAACCAGGAACATTAGTAAGTTCAAATACTTCAGGCATTCCTATTCATCTAATGGCGGAAGGACGTTCAGAAGATTTTCAAAAACATTTTTGTGGTACACACTTTTTTAATCCACCAAGGTATTTAAGATTATTAGAAATCATCCCTACGCCAAAGACAGACCAAGCTGTGATAGATTTTCACATGCATTATGGCGATGTGTTTTTAGGAAAGACAACGGTTTTATGTAAAGACACTCCTGCGTTCATAGCCAACAGAGTCGGCGTATTTAGCATGATGAGCGTTTTGCATATCATGGAAAAAATGGGATTGACAATTGACGAAGTGGAATCATTAACTGGACCTATTTTAGGTCGTCCAAAATCTGCGACTTTCAGAACGGCAGATGTAGTGGGCATTGACACATTAGTTAAAGTTGCAAATGGCGTGGCTGATAATTGTCCAAATGACGAAGCAAAAGCAACCTTTCAACTTCCTACTTGGTTAGAGAAGATGGTGGAACAAAATTGGCTAGGTGACAAAACTGGTCAAGGATTTTTTAAGAAAGTAAAGACTGCAACGAGTAAAGAAATATTGACTTTAAATTTATCTACACTAGAATATGAGCCAAGAAAGAAAACAAAAATGGCTTCTATTGATGCAGCAAAAGCAGTAGATAATTTGCCAGCAAGATTAAAAGTATTATACCATTCTAAAGACAAAGCAGGTCAATTTATACAAGCATTCCATCATTCCTTATTTTCTTATATAAGTCATCGCATTCCAGAAATTAGTGATGAATTATACCGTATAGATGATGCTTTGAAAGCTGGATTTGGTTGGGAGATTGGGGCTTTTGAATCATGGAATGAATTGGGTATCGAAGCCGTAATAAAAGATATGAAAACGGCTGGAATTGCTGTGGCACCTTGGGTTGAAACGATGGTGGCAAAAGGATTATTTTTCTACACCACTAAAAATGGTAAGCGTTATTATTATGATATTCCTAGCGGAGACTATAAATTAATTCCAGGCGCAGATTCCTTTATCATTCTTTCGGATTTTAAAGAAAAAACAATTTGGAAAAACAGTGCTTGTAATTTAGTGGATATCGGGGATGATGTTTTTGGATTTAACTGGAACACTAAAATGAATAGCATTGGTGGTGAAGTGCTAGAAGGATTAAATAAAGCAATTCAACTATCTGAAGAAAAAAGTAAAGGTTTAGTGATTGCAAACGAAGGAAATTTATTCAGCGCTGGTGCAAATGTGGGTATGATTTTTATGTTAGCAATTGAACAAGAGTACGAAGAATTAGACATGGCCGTTCGTGCATTTCAAAATAGCATGATGCGTGTTCGTTATTCTTCTATTCCAGTTGTAACTGCACCGCATGGCCTATGCTTAGGAGGTGGCTGCGAAATGAATTTACACGCTGATGCTATTACTGCAGCAGCTGAAACTTATATTGGCTTAGTTGAATTAGGTATTGGTGTCATTCCTGGCGGCGGTGGTACAAAAGAATTAGTGCTTCGCGCATCAGACGAAATGCATTCAGAAGAACCAGAAACAATTACGCTAAAAAATAGATTCTTACAAATTGCAACTGCTAAAGTTGCCACTTCTGCGCATGAAGCAATGGAAATGGGCATCTTTAGAAAAGGGCAAGATCAAATAGTTTTAAATCAATCTAGACGCATTGCAAAAGCAAAAGAACAAGTACTTGAATTGTTCAATGCCGGCTATACACAACCTATACAACGCAACGATATTAAAGTAATGGGTAAAGCAGGACTTGGTGCATTGTATGCAGGCATCAATGGTATGTGGCGCGGTGGATATGCTACAGACCACGATGCTTTGGTTGCGCGCAAATTAGCCTATGTAATGTGTGGCGGTGATTTGAGCGAAGCAACAGTTGTGAATGAGCAATATTTACTGAACCTAGAACGTGAAGCTTTCTTAAGCCTTTGTGGTGAAAAGAAAACTTTAGAACGTATCCAATCAGTGATCACTTCTGGAAGACCAATTCGTAATTAATAAATCATCTAAGGCTTCATCCATACTTGAATAGTCAAAAGTAAATCCTGCTGAAATAACTTTTGCTGGACTTACTTTTGCGCTTTTCAAAACTTCTACACTCATCTCCCCTAACATTATTTTTAAAATAAAGGAAGGAACTTTGAATGGGATAAAATATTTATGTAATCGTTTAGCAATCGCTTTTGTTAATGTTTCATTATCAACCGGATCTGGTGCAACCGCATTATAGACACCTTCCATGCTGTCCTGCTCTATTGCAAACAGCATTAATCTATTAAGGTCTTTCTGGTGTATCCAACTAACCACTTGTTTTCCATTCCCTAAAATAGCAGCTACTCCTAGTCTTGCTGGCTTAATGAATTCTGCTAGGGCACCCCCTTTTTTATTGAAAACAATCCCAATTCTAAGCGTGACTAATCTAATTCCCAGTTCTTTTATAGGATGTGTACTTTCCTCCCATTTTAAACAAGTATCACCCAAATAGCTTGCATCAACCTTATCCGTTTCAACAAAACCGTTTTGTAAACTTGTTGTTGTATCAGGCCCATACCAACCTATTGCAGATGCCGCAACAACTGCTTTTACTTTATTTGGATATGCTTTCAATACTTTTACCAACAATGTAGAGGTATCTACACGGCTATCAAGAATAGCCTTTTTCCTTGCATTCGTCCACCTTTTATCTGCCACACCTTCTCCTGCCAAATGGATAATAAAATCGGCAGAAGCAATCGCTTCCGGATCAATCCAGGCTTTACTGATATCCCATTGTGCATAAGAAAAATTAGTACGACTAGATTGCTTTTTTTGCCTTGTTAAGACAATGACTTTATACCCTTGATCTAATAATAAATTAGTCAAGGACTGTCCTACCATACCTGTTCCTCCAGTGATAAGTATTGTTTGCATACATAAAGGTAAATAAAAAACCCTGCCTTTACAGGCAGGGTTACAACTAAATCAACTGTTCTATAAAAACGATTTTAATCTGGCTTTTTACCATCCAAGAAAGAATTGATGGTAGAGATTTGAGTTTGGTTATTCTCGTCTTGCTCAACAGTATACTTGCTATAATAGTTTTCTACCGAAGCCATAGTATTACCAAATAAATCTAAGTTTCTTCTAACATAAGCAGGAACTGCATCAAATTCAGTACCAGGATCTGCGCCATTGTTAATATTGAAAGACAAATTTCTCAACTTTTGAATACGCTCTGCTACTTTTCGTCTTTGCTCTTCTGAATTATCCATAGAGATATCAAAGCTTGAATGCTGTGGTCTGTTTTGTTGCTCTCCTAGCGATTCTTCTCTCATGACCAATTGCATTGTTGGCTCTTCTTCTATAGCCATTTCTACACTTCTAAAAGAGGTTTCAACTGCTTCTACTACTGGAGATTCAATGGCTTCAACGGCTTCAAAAGTTGCTTCAATTTCATTCGCCTCTGTCATTTCAAAAGCAGGCGCTTCAGAAGCTTCCTGCGCTTCTTCATCTTGACTAGCATAAATATTCACCGGTTTGTTTAAAACAAATTCAGGTTTGAAATTATTTTCTTCTGGCGCATCCATATTTAATTCGAATACTTCTGCAGCTTCTTCATCAAAAGCTAGCGCTTTCTCTTCTTCCAATTCGAAGCTGTCATTCGTTTCAACTTCTGCAACTGGCAATTCCATTTCAACAACAGATGCTTCTTCAGTAATATGTTCAGGTAAATCAAGGTTTAATTCGAATACTTGAACGGTCTCCTCCTCTAAAGAAGCTTGTTCTTGAAAAGATGGCTCTGCAAAATCTTCATCAAAATTAGGTGCTGAAACATATACATTACTAATTTCTGGCATTGTATATTCCTGCATTGTTGGAGCTAATTCATCTATTTCTACTACTTCTTCTTGTTCTACAATTAGTTCTTCTAATTCGGCAACAGGAGCTTCTTCAATGATGGACGCCTCTGGTTCAACTGAAGGAGCTGCAGCAATAGGTTCAATCGGAGCCACTTGCTCTGACTGCAATGTCATTACAATCTTTTCTTCAATAGGTGCTTCTACTTCTTTTTCTGCTTCTTTCTTGAACGGATCTTTATGTTCAAATCCGGTTGCGATCAAAGTAATTCCTAATTTATCGCCAAGAGATTCATCATAACCCATACCCATGATTACATCACTATGTTCTCCGGTACGAGCACGTAAAATAGTATTGATTGTTTCTAACTCATCCATACTACATTCGTAATCTCCTTCTGCACTATTGATGTTTAATAAAATCCATTTTGCACCTTTAATATCGTTGTCGTTTAACAAAGGAGAATTCAATGCTTCTTCAATTGCTCTCTCTGCTCTGTTTTCTCCAGCTACTTCTGCCTTTCCTAAAATTGCAACGCCACCATTTTTCATTACGGTACAAACATCCGCAAAGTCTACAATAATATGACCACGGCTATTGATCACATCTGTGATACATTTAGCTGCAGTAGCCAATACATTGTCCGCTTTAGTGAAGGCTTCTTTCATTTTCAAATTACCATATTGCATTCGTAATTTGTCATTAGAAATCACCAATAAAGTATCTACATAAGGCTTCAATTCATTGATACCTTCCTCCGCTTGCTTTTGACGACGAGGGCCTTCAAAACCAAATGGCGTTGTTACGATACCAACAGTTAAAATGCCTAAATCTTTACAAATTTTTGCAATAATTGGCGCACCACCTGTACCAGTTCCTCCGCCCATACCCACAGTAATGAATGCCATTTTGGTATTCACTTCCAAAATTCTTTTGATCTCCTCTAAAGATTCTTCTGTAGCCATTTTGCCCACAGAAGGATCTGCACCTGCACCCAAACCTTGTGTCAAATGGGGTCCTAATTGAATTTTATTTGGAACAAGGCTTTGTTCGATCGCCTTAGAATCAGTATTGCATATGATAAAATCAACCCCTTCAATATCTTGTTGAAACATAAAGTTTACGGCATTACTACCGCCACCGCCAACACCAAGTACCTTGATGATGGATGATTTTTGCTTGGGTAAGTCAAATTGAATCATTCGAAATTGTTTTTTATAGTTAGGTTAGGTTAGTTGTAATTGGGTCTAAATTACTTGATTTCAATCGATTAAACTCTATAAGTTATAAACGATATGTGGGTAATTTTTAACCTAATGGCTTGTCTTCGTCTTCGTTGAAAATCTCGATCAAATTGTTCTTGAAACGATCCCAGAATTTGCTCTTTCTTTTTTCAATTTGTTCTTCTGGAATGGTTGTTTCTACTGATGTAGTAACTACTCTTTGATGTTTAACTTCTGTTGCATTTGCCGGGTTTACAGTCAATGCTTTAGGCACTTCTACCTTTTTGTAGGTCTCGGTAAATACTTTATAGTTTTGCTCGTAATCATTGTATCCCTTCAAAATCAAACCGATACAAGTAGAATACATTGGCTTTTTTAATTCATCAATATGATTTGGCGCTAAATGCTCATTAGGTAAACCAATTCTCGCATTTAATCCAGTAATATATTCAGTTAATTGAATCAAGTGCTTTAATTGTGAACCACCACCAGTTAAAATAACACCCCCATTTAACATACGGCTATCTAATCCAACTTGCTTTAAATGGTAGGTAACAAAATCAAGAATTTCACTCATTCTTGCTTGTATAATCGCAGCTAAATTCTTTACACTGATTTCTTTTGCAGGCATGCCTTTTAATCCAGGAATTGTCACATAGGCATTTGCCTTTGCTTCATCCGATAATGCACTACCAAACTGCACTTTCATAGCCTCGGCTTGGCTTTTCAAAACGCCCAAACCCATTCTAATATCATTGGTAATATTCTCCCCTCCAAAAGGAATTACTGCAGTATGTTTTAAAATACCATCATAGAACACAGCAAGGTCACTTGTACCTCCACCAATGTCTAAAATAGCCACACCAGCTTCCATATCGATATCACTCATTACCGCACTAGCAGATGCCAATGGTTGTAATACTAAATCCTTTGTTACCAATCCACTTCTTTCAACCGAACGATTGATGTTGCGGATAGCGTTTCTATCACCAGTAATGATGTGGAAATTAGCGCCAACTTTAACGCCATTTACACCTACTGGATCTTTAATATTTTGATTATTGTCTACATGAAACTCCTGTGGAATCACATCAATGATTTGATCACCTGCAGGAATAAATGTTTTTCTTTGATTATTGATCAATTGCTCAATTTCCCATGCCTGAATTTCATTCTCTGCATCCTGTCTTACTTGATCCCCTCTTGTTTGTAAACTCTTGATATGGTGACCAGCAATACCTACGTATACTTCGTGGATTTCTAAATCTGGGTTACTTAAATGACAATTTTGCAAAGCTTGTTGAATCGCTTTGATTGTTTGATCGATATTCAATACTTGACCATGTTGAACACCATTGCTATTTGCACGACCAAATCCTAGAATTTCTAGTTTCCCAAATTCATTTTTTCTACCAGCAATCGCTGCAATTTTAGTAGTACCAATGTCAAGACCAACAATGATTGGAGAATCGTTTTGACTCATTTTTTATAGGTTTTAGTTGTTAGTTGTTTTTAGTTGGAGACTTCGACTTCTTAGGCATAATGGCCTTTGCAGTCTTATTCTTTTTATCTAACGAATTATTTTTAGGTTTATTGTTCAATTTTGACTTTGATTTGACTGCTTTTGATTGAACCGTTGGCTTTGTTTTTGGAGCAGACGTTTTTGCTTTAACATTTTTAGCTGGAGGCATTTTTACCGTTGGCTTTTTCACAGCTACAACCGACGCTTTTGGAGCTTCAGCTGACCTAGCCTCGGGTACAACAGCAGGAACAACCAAAGTAGGAGCTAATTTTAGGGTACTATCTACTTTTTCGACTGCAGAAGGCATTGGCAAAGTAGAATCCCCTGTTGGCCAGATGAAATTTCCTGAAAATTCAATTGGTTGTAAACCTTTTTTCAATGCAACTACTTGGTGATCAAAACGACAGTCAATTACTTGATAAGAATTGATACCAGATCCAACCCAAACTTTTTTATAGAAAGTAAATAAGCGATTTAATTTGTCCTCTAACTCATCAACTGTACCCAATAAAACGAGGTGATCTCCTAATGTGGGTACCATTTGAAAATTGCCATTAGGCTCAATATTCACTTGTGCTACTTGAGCCATGAAAAAACTATCTTTCTGAATAGTCTTTGCAAATTTTAATACATCTTTTAATAAGGCGCTGTCTGGCTTTGATAGTTTTGACTGGTCTGTTGGGAATCCAGTAAATACAGGCAAGTTCAATACTGTCAATTGCTTTAGAGGCAGTCTAGACCCTTCATTATCTATATAAAAAGAAGCCCCATTCGAAGTAAAAACTCTTGCGATTGGAATTCGTTGTTCTATTTTAGCCTCCAACACCAATTTATTGTCAACAAAAAATTCGGCATTTTTTACCCATTCTGTTTTTTCAATAAAACGTTCTAATTCTGTTAAATTCAATTTTTCTAAAGGAAGGCCAACATGCACCCCCTGCTCATTCAAAATTGCTCGGATCGAAATCTCATCCATAAATAAAGCTTGAGCACTCTCTCCAACTAATTCAACTTGAATATCAATTAATTTCTTTTGACTTTTCGCTTTCCAAGAAACTACAAAAAGCACAATGAGTGCAGCAGCTGATAAGCTCCACAATACTCTAATCACTATTTTTTGCCATTGTTTCATGTACTACTTTGTAAGAATTTCTTTAATCTCGTTGATACATACATCGATATCTCCTGCACCTGCCATCACAATTAACTTATCCTCTGTTGTAGCAGCCCATGCTAAAAGCTGCTCCTTTGTCATCACCCGTTTTTTGTCCAATTTCATATTTGCAAGAAGCATGTCACTAGAGACTCCCGGAATTGGTAATTCTCTTGCAGGATAAATTGGCAATAAAATCACTTCATCTGCAAGATCTAATGTGGCAGAAAAACCAGCCGCTTGATCCTGTGTTCTGCTATATAAATGTGGCTGGAAGACCACTACCATTTTCTCGTTCGGATAAATGCTTCTGACACCACTTATTAAAGCACTCAACTCTTCTGGATGATGCGCATAGTCATCAATTAGAACCTTATTAGCTGTTTTAACTTTATATTCAAAACGTCTTTTAACACCATTAAATGCAGCTACAGCAGCAATAATTTTTTCATCTTCAATACCAAGATTCAATGCAATCGCAATCGCTGCAGTTGCATTTTCGACATTATGTAAACCTCCCATGTTCAATACCACATTCTTTAACACACCTTTTGGATGTACTAAATCAAACACGTAAGAACCATCTATTACTTTTAAATTAATAGTATGAAAAGAAGCTTCGTCGTAATTATACCCATAAGTCGCAATTGTTTTATTCGCCGTGTTTGTATCAACAGTAGTACCTAACTTTTGAATCAACACTCCCCCAGGTTTAATCTTATCGGCGTATTGACCAAATGCCTTCAATACTTCTTCTGCAGTTCCATAAATATCTAAATGATCAGGATCTACAGCAGTAATCACTGCAATATTTGGAGATAACTTTAAAAAACTTCTATCATATTCGTCTGCCTCAACAACAACAACATTCTTTTCATGACTCCAAAAATTAGTGTCATAGTTTGAAGCAATACCCCCTAAAAATGCATTACATCCGTATCCAGTATGTCTTAAGATATGCGCAGTCATAGACGTTGTTGTCGTTTTACCATGGGTTCCTGCAATACCAATTGTAAATGCATTTTCTGTAACCCACTGTAATACATCACTACGTTTAACTACTAAATAATTATTGTCTCTATAATAATTTAATTCTTTATGATCCGCTGGAATTGCAGGTGTATAGACAATGACAGTAGCTTCTTTATCCATTTGATTCAAATCGTCTTCAAAATGAATCTGAATGCCCTCTTCCATTAAACTGCTAGTTAAAGCGGTGGGTGTTTTATCATAACCAGAAACTTTCACGCCCTGTGTATTAAAATACCTTGCCAAGGCGCTCATTCCAATACCTCCAATACCAATAAAATAAATTCGTTTTAAATCTGTTAGTGGATTCATATACTTTTTGCTATTTAGAGTCTATTTCTTTAATTATTTCTGCCGCAATTATTTGATCTGCATTTTCCCAAGCAAATGATTGAATTCTCTTTCCCATTTCGATTAATAACATTTTATTTGAAACTAAATCTTCAATCATTGGCAATAATTCATTTGTTACATTTTTATCCGCAATCATTTTAGCTGCGTTTTCATCCACTAAAACTTTAGCGTTAAAAGTTTGATGGTCTTCCGCAGCATGAGGATATGGAACAAAAACACATGCTTTTCCAGTGATTGAAATTTCTGCAACTGCCATCGCACCAGATCTGCTAATAACTAGGTCTGCTGCAGTATACGCTGCATGCATATCGTTAATAAAACTATCGACATAAACATTTCTAAAAGAACTTGCAGCTTCTTTATAATCAGCTGCATTGGGTTTGCCAGTTTGCCATATCAATTGCAGATCCATTGCCGAACATTTGCTTAGTCCTTCTTGAATTGCCTTATTGATTGATGCCGCTCCCAAACTCCCACCAATAATTAGTACAGTGAACTTATTAGGGAGTAAACCAAATTTTAATAATGCAGCTTCTTTTTCGATAAAACCATGCGCAATGTTTTGTCTTACTGGATTACCTGTGATCAAAATTTTACTTGCTGGAAAAAACTGCTCCATCCCCTTAGTGCCCGTAAATATTTTTGTAGCATTTTTACCTAACCACTGATTTGCTTTACCAGCAAAAGCGTTTGCTTCATGAATAAAGGTTGGTATCCCTTTAGACTGCGCATATCTTAAAACAGGAAAACTAGAATAGCCACCTACTCCAAAAACAGCATTTGGTTTAAATTGATTGAAAATTGTTTTTACTTGGATAAAACTTTTAATCAACTTAAATGGCAAAGTCAAATTCTTCATAAGATGTTGCCTATTAAACCCAGCTATTGTTAACCCTACAATTTGATATCCAGCTTGTGGCACTTTTTCCATCTCCATTTTACCAGAAGCTCCCACAAACAAGATAGTGGCATCTGGTAGTATCTTTTGGATAGCTTGTGCAACAGCAATGGCAGGAAAAATATGTCCTCCAGTTCCACCACCTGCAATAATGATGCGTAATTTTGTATTTGCTTGATTAGGCATTTACTGGTTCTATATTTTCGTTAGGAATCTCAATTTCTGTTTCCACCGGCGCCTTCCCTTCCATTTGTTCCACATTTCTTGCTACACTTAAAATCAAACCAATTGAACAACATGTAAATATGAAAGAACTACCACCCATGCTAAGCAATGGCAAGGTTACCCCAGTTACAGGGACAATAGCTACATTCACAGCCATATTTGCAACCGCTTGAATGATCAATGTAAAACTTAAACCTAAGGCCAAAAAAGCACCAAATGCATAAGGACATTTTCTGAAAATTCGGATACATCTAAATAAGAATACTAAGTAGATGAAAATAATAAATGCCCCGCCTAATAATCCGTATTCCTCGATGATGACCGCGTATATAAAATCATTATACGCTTGTGGTAAAAAATTTCTTTGTTGACTATTCCCAGGGCCCAATCCAACAAAAATGCCGCCATTGGCAATAGCTATTTTAGCTTGTTGAACTTGATAAGGCACTTCATTGTCTTTCGCATACATAAAATCTTGCACACGATTCACCCAGGTGCCAAAGCGGCCCCAACTTTTTAATGATTCCGCTATCACAGGTTTACTGCCGTTTGTAGTATTATCATTTGATTTATGTGTGGCAATTGCGACACTAATAATGATCACTATTGGAATCATTGCAATCCCAATAGTCAATAATATATGCTTGAAACTTACCCTGCCTATAAATAACAATAAAAGAGAGGTTGCACCTGTGAGTAATGCATTGGATAAATTAGCTGGCATGATTAACCCGCAAATAATAAATACCGGAATGATTACAGGTAAAAATCCTTTTTTAAAATCCTTGATTACCTCTTGCTTTTTACTAAGAACTTTTGAGAGGTACATGAACAATGCCAATTTAGCAACATCACTACTTTGAATTGTCAAGTTGATAATGGGAAGTTTAATCCACCTACTCCCTTCATTAATTTTTGCTCCAAAGAATAAAGTATAAATCAATAATGGAATAGAAATGATGAATAGTATCGTTGCAACCCTCGAAAAAACCGTGTAATTAACCCTATGTAAACCAAAAACGACAGATAAGCCGATCAAAGTGAAAATAATCTGCTTAAATAAATAATAACTTGTATTCCCACGATACATTTTATATGCCAATGATCCAGTTGCACTATATACTACCAATATAGAAATCAATGACAATAAAATAACCAAACCCCAGATATACTTATCCCCTCTGGTTCTTTGGTCTAAATGTTCTCTCATGCCACCAATCGAGGGCATTTGAGAAAACAATTTATCTGTGGTTTCCTTAAACATGATTATAATTCTTTTACACTTTCTTTAAATTGACAACCTCTGTCCTCGTAATTTTTGAATAAATCAAAACTTGCACAAGCAGGGCTTAAAAGAACCACATCCCCTTTTTCTGCTAATTTAAAAGAAGCATTCACCGCTTTTTTTGCAGAATCAACTTCCACTATTTGATCTACCTTACCTTTAAAAAATTCTACTAGTTTAGAATTATCAGTACCCATACAAATAATCGCTTTTACTTTTTCTTTAATAAGATCTGCAATTAATTCATAATCATTACCCTTATCTACACCACCTAAAATCAATACAGTTGGTTTTTGCATACTTTCTAAAGCATACCAAGTACTATTTACATTTGTTGCTTTGCTGTCATTTATAAAATCAACCCCTTTTACAGTTGCTACGAATTCCATTCTATGTTCAAGACTGTGAAAGTTGCTTACAGCTTCTCTAATTTTTTCTTTTCTGATACCTAATGTAGTAGCAGCAATACTTGCAGCCATGGTATTATATGCATTGTGCTTTCCTTTTAAAGCAAAATCATAGATACTCATAGTGACTCTTTCTTCTTGGATTTTTAACATCATTTGATCATTCTTGATGTAGCCTCCTTTTTTTAATTCTTGTTTCATAGAAAATGGTAGTAGGTTAGTATTTGTAGTTAGTAGTTCTAGTTGTTTTACGATCACTTCGTCATCAATACAATAAATAAAGCAATCCTTTTCGGTCTGGTTCTCGATAATTCTGAACTTGCTTTTTACATAATTTTCAAATTGATAGTTATATCTATCTAAATGATCTTCTGTGATATTCAATAAAATTGCGATATCTGGTCTGAAATTTTTTATATCATCTAACTGAAATGAGCTCACTTCAATTACGTATAATGCTTTTGGATCTTCCGCCACTTGTCTTGCAAAGGAGAAGCCTATATTGCCCACAATTGCAGCATCTTCCTCTGCCACTTTACAAATATGGTATAACAAAGAAGTAGTGGTAGTTTTTCCATTACTTCCAGTTATGGCAATAATTTTACTATCTCCTTTATATCTATAACCAAATTCAATTTCACTAATCACAGGTATACCCTTTGCACGAATTTGTTTAACTAAATCATTCTTCTCTGGAATACCTGGACTTTTCATTACTTCATCAGCAGCTAAAATCCTTTCTACATCTTGCGCTCCAGACTCAAACGAAATTGTATTCGCTTCAAGTTCTGCTTTGAACACAGGTTTGATTTCCCCTGCGTCAGACACGAAAACATCATAGCCCTTTTGCTTTGCTAGTAAAGCAGTTCCTACTCCGCTTTCTCCTGCTCCTAATATGACAATCTTCTTTGACAACTTATCTTGTTTTTAAGGTTAGGATAGATGTAACAACTAATAAAATGGTGATAATCCAAAAGCGAACAGCGATTTTACTTTCATGAAATCCTTTCTTTTGATAATGATGGTGTAAAGGACTCATTAAAAACACACGTCGACCTTCTCCATATTTTTTCTTTGTATACTTGAAATAACCAACCTGAATAATGACACTTAAATTTTCAATTAAGAATACGCCACAGAAAATCGGAATCAATAATTCCTTGCGAACAATAATTGCTAAAGAAGCAATGATCCCCCCTAATGCTAAACTTCCCGTATCTCCCATAAAAACTTGTGCAGGGTAAGCATTGTACCATAAAAATCCAATACAAGCTCCAACAAAAGCGCCAACAAAAATGGACAACTCGCCCAGATTAGGGATATACATTACGTTTAAATAATCTGCAAAAACATAGTTACCACTCACATAAACAAATACACCCAATGCAGCACCAATTATTGCACTTACACCGGCAGCTAATCCATCTAGACCATCGGTAATATTAGCGCCATTAGACACCGCCGTAATAATAAATGTGACAACTAAAATATAAACGATCCATGTGTATTTTTCAGCACCAGGACCCATCCAGCTAATTAATTTGCTATAATTGAATTCGTGGTTTTTTACAAATGGAATAGTTGTTATTGGCGTTTTCACTTTTACAAATCGACGCTCTTCGCCATTGATGTTTCGAACAACCACATCTGCACCTTTTGCAATTTTTTCGCCCTTCGCTAAGCTTGCAGCTACATTTGTTGAAACGATTTCACGCTCTACAGTAACTGAATTACTAAAATACAAAGTCACTCCAATGATGATACCTAAACCAACTTGACCAATTACTTTAGAAATACCAGCCAAACCATCACTATTCTTCTTTTTATAGGACTCTCCTTTTTCTTGTGCTTCTTTTCTTGCACGAATTTTAAAATAATCATCTAAAAAGCCAATCATACCCAACCATACAGTACAAAGTACCATTAAGCGGATATATACTTTATCTAAATTCGCAAATAATAAAGTTGGAATCAATACACTCATCAATATAATTATACCACCCATTGTTGGTGTACCTTTCTTTTGTTGTTCACCCGCTAAACCCAATTCTCTAACACTTTCTCCAATTTGTTTTTTCTGTAAAAACAAAATCATTTTCTTACCATAGACAGTAGCAATAAATAAAGACAATAAAATAGCCATCGCAATTCTGAAAGTCAAAAATTGAAACATGCCTGTACCAGGAATGTTAAAAGATTTGTCTAACCATGAGAATAATTGATATAACATAATGTCTTATTTAGCGAATGAGTTAAATATGTCTTGTAAAATTTGCTTGTCATCAAAATCATGCTTTACACCACTGATATCTTGGTATTTTTCATGTCCCTTGCCTGCAATTAAAATAATATCGCCAGGCTTAGAAAAGCTAACTGCAGCTTTAATAGCTTCATAACGATCAACGATATTGATGTACTTTCTTTTTGCAGCACTGCTCAATCCCATCTCCATATCTTTAATGATTTGGTTTGGATCTTCTGAACGTGGATTATCGCTCGTAAAAAATACTTTATCACTCAAATCACAAGCAACTTGACCCATGATAGGCCTTTTGGTCTTGTCCCTATCTCCACCGCAACCTACAACTGTAATTACCGTCTCACCCCCCTTCTTTAATTTTGCAATGGTCTCTAATACATTTTGTAAGGCGTCAGGGGTATGTGCATAATCTACAATACCTATTGTATTATCTGCACTTACGATATAATCAAATCTGCCTTCAGCACCTGTTAGTGCACTTAAAACAGTTAAAACCGTTTCTGAATTTTCTCCCAACTGGATTGCAATGCCATAAACAGCTAGAAAATTATAAGCATTAAATGTGCCAATTAACCTACAATGCACTTCTATTTCATTCACATTAAGCACTAAACCAGTTAATTGATTTTCTAAAATCTTTCCCTTATAAGTTGCTGGCGCATGCAATGCATAGCTATACTGCTGTGCTTTTGTATTTGCCAACATTACAGCACCATTCGCATCGTCCAAATTAGTCATTGCAAATGCACTAGAAGACAAATGATCAAAGAATGCTTTTTTAACACGTACATATTCTTCGAATGTTTCGTGGTAATCTAGATGGTCGTGTGTGATATTTGTAAATGCAGCACCAGTAAATTGCAAACCAGTAATACGATGCTGGTGTATTGCATGACTACTGCATTCCATAAATACATGCGTACAACCTGCTTCAACCATACTTGATAACAAAGCATTTAATCGTATTGCGTCTGGTGTAGTATGTGTTGCTGGAATAATTGTTTCTCCTATTTGGTTTTGCACTGTGCTCACCAACCCACATTTATAACCCATTTGAGAAAACAACTTGAACAACAAAGTCGCTACCGTTGTTTTTCCATTTGTACCTGTTACACCTACTAATTTAATTTTAGTAGATGGTTGCCCATAAAACTGATGCGCCATTAATGCAACAGCCTCTTGTGAGTTCGAAACAACGATATAGGTTACAGCTTCATTTATTTGTGCAGGCATTTGCTCACAAACAATTACTCTAGCGCCTTTTTCAATTGCTGTTTCAATGAAATTATGACCATCTACCTGCACCCCTTTAATTGCAATAAATACAGTGCCTTTTTGAACCAATCTTGAATCTATCTGTAAGTCAACAACATCAATATTCGTAGAACCTACCACTTCTCTCAAAGCAACTCCAAATAAGATATTTTGTAATGAATGCATCATATTTATTAGTTCAATTCAATTAAAATTTGTTGCCCTCTTTGGATATATTGACCCTGTAATATACTTTGACGCACCACTTTACCTTTTCCAGTACATTTTACAATCAACCCTTTTTTCTCACACAAATACAAAGCGTCTTTTAATTTCATACCACTAATATTTGGCATAATACTATCAGAGGCCATTTGTAATTCCTGTCCAGCCTTAACGTTTCTACCAGCCCCTTGAACTTTAGCCCACTGTGCATTATTAGGTGTAGAATCCTGATAAGAAAGAGACAATTGTTTCGCAATAGATTTTAAAGATGTTTTTGAAACTGTGTAATTAAAGATTTGAGAATCTTTTAAATTCAAAGTTGGTGCCTTATCCATTTTATTTTGGATATAGGTTACATATAATCTATCCGCAATTTCTTTAAACACAGGTCCTGCAACCGCAGCGCCATAATATGGATGGGCATTCGGCTTGTTTTTAATATTCACTACAATGGTATATTGAGGATTGTCAGCCGGAAAATAACCTGCAAATGAAGATTGATAAATATTATCCTTATATCCCTTATTGCCATTTGCCACTTTTGCTGTACCTGTCTTACCTGCCACTTTATAGGGGCTATTTTTAAATAAAGTTTTACCTGTACCATTGATACATACTCCTTCTAAAGCCATTTGTGCAGCCTTAATGGTAGCAGGGCTATATACTTGTGGGTTATAAACTTTTGGTTCAATTGTTTTAATAACCCTACCTTCTTCTTGAATTTTATTCACCAAATAAGGGCGCATCATTACGCCATTGTTCGCCACCATATTATAGATCATCAATGTTTGTATTGGAACAATCGCGACATTGTATCCAAATGCCATCCATGGTAAGGTAGTAGGACCATATAATTTATCCCCTGGTCTAGTAATTTGAGATCTTCTTTCCCCAACCAAATCGATTCCTGTTAAAGAATCCAATCTTAATCTAGTTAAGTGTTTATAATAGGCCGGGATATTGTTACTATAATGCTCTATGGCAATTTTTGCCATACCCACATTAGAACTTTCTTCAAATGCCTCTAAGACAGTTGCTTGAAATTTTCCATGTTTTTCTGAATCCCATACAGTTTGACCTGCCACTTTCCAAGCACCACCCTCTAAATTAATTGGCGAATTCAATGTAACTTTTCCATCTTCCAAAGCCTGCATCAAGGTGACCAACTTAAAAGTTGAACCAGGTTCAGATGGCGTAATAGCGTAATTTAAATCTTCGGCATAAAAACCATCTCTTATCTTACCTAAATTTGCAATCGCTTTTATCTTACCTGTTTTAACTTCCATAACCATTGCAACTCCGAATTGCGCCTCATTGCCAATCATCATTTTCATCAATGCATTGGTAGTCACTTCTTGGATATACACATCCAATGTACTTACAATATCTTTTCCTGTTTCTGGCTCAATTTCGAATTCCCCTTCTTCTACTGGAACTGTTACCCCACCTGCAATAGCACGAACTAGTTGTTTGCCATTACGGCCGTTTAAAACAGTATCATAAGACAATTCTAATCCAACTTTATTTTGATCTCTAGCCAATCCTATCGTTCTATAACCCATATTTTGATAAGGGTTTAAACGAATGTTCTTTTCTTGTGCAATAAATCCACTTTTATACCTACCTAAACGGAAAAGAGGAAATTTTGCCATTTGCAAATACTGCTTGTAGTTGATTTTTTTCTTCAACTCATAGTTTGGTTCTTTCGTTTCAAACGCTTTAGTAAGCCCATCCTTATATGCACTTGCTGATTGATCTTTAAATAAATCCGCCAATGCAATACTTAAAGAATCAATGTTTTCTCTAAATGCTTTTCCGCCTTTTTCATGTAATGGCTCAACTCTAAAGTCAATATAGATATCAAACTGAGGTACGTTTGTACTTAGCATCTGTCCATCTTCACTATAAATTGTACCCCTATCAGCAGGAATTTCAACAATACGTTGATGTAAACTATCACTCAATCCTCTCCAATAAGCACCTTGAACTTGTTGAATGTAAAATGCTTTGCCTAAAATAAATAGACATACGATTACCACTAAAATATAGCTTAAGTAAACTCTCCAAAGTATGTCGCGTTTTACTTCCATTATTTAGTTTCTTTTTTTGTGTTAGTAGAATCAAAACGTTTTTCTAAAGGAATACGAATGGACATTTCTTTAGAAACTTGTAAGCCATAAGGCTCCATTGCCTTTTCAATGTGTATAGACTCACTCTTAAGCATCAAATCTGCTTTAAGTGTTTTATACTCAAATTGCAATTGCTTAATTTCCCTCTTTGTAGTGTTGATATTACGGATCGTCTTATCGGTCAAGTGTCCGTTAGCGATATAAAGTATCGCTAGTACTGCCAAGAACAAAAAGAAACTAATGTTCACGACAATCCATTCGTAGTTAAGTATGCTTTTGATAGCAGACTTAGGGTTGTTTTTTACAGGTACGGACATACGGTTTATACTCTTTCGGCAGCGCGCAATTTTGCGCTTCTGCTTCGGTTGTTTTCTTTCATCTCTTTTTCAGAAGCCACAACAGGTTTTTTTGTTATGATCTTCCAAAGCACTTCTTTCTTTATGGAAAGAAATGGGTTGTTCACATCGTCTTCATCAGGTCCTACTTTGAATGCATTTTTTACCATGCGGTCTTCGATAGAGTGGAAAGTGATAATCACTGCTCTGCCAGCAGGTTTGATCACTTCTGGCAATTGTGTTAAAAATTCGTTCAATACAACCATCTCTTCGTTCACTTCCATTCTAATAGCCTGGAAAACTTGTGCCCAATATTTATTTGGATTTCCTTTTACTACAGGCGCAATTAAAGTTTTAAAATCTTGTACGGTAGATAACTTTAAAAGACGTCTTTGTGTGGCAATATGTTTCGCTAGGGTTTTAGCGTTGGTGACTTCACCATATTGTTCAAACATTTTATGTAGTGCTGCTTCAGAATAGCTTTCTATAATTTGCGCTGCTGTTCTTGTTTGACGTTGATCCATTCTCATATCAAAGGGACCATCAAAACGAATAGAGAAACCTCTTGAACCTTCATCAAACTGATGGCTACTCACGCCCAAATCGGCTAAGACACCATCCACTTTGTCAATTTTATTCAAGCGAAGAAATCGTTGGATATACCTAAAGTTTTCAGGTATAAAAACAATTCGATCATCATCTGGTAAGTTGTTCTTAGCATCTGCATCTTGATCAAAAGCAATGAGCTTTCCTTTCGGGCCCAGCTTTGATAAAATACCTCTACTATGTCCTCCTCCACCAAATGTGGCATCTACATAAATACCATCAGGTATAATATTTAGATGCTCAATGGTTTCATGAAATAAAACAGGTATATGGTAATCTGTGTTTAAGTTGGATGTAGGGTAAGTCATCTTCCTTAATCTTGATTTTTAATACCTGCCATTACTTCCTGCGCTAGATTGCTAAATGCATCTGCAGAGAAATCCTCAAAGAGCTGTTTATAAGTACTTGCATCCCAAATTTCAAAACGATCCAATGCAGCCGCTAATACAATTTCTTTTCCTGGCAATGCAAACTCTCTTAAAGTCGGAGGCAATAACAAACGTCCTGCGCTATCCAACTCAACTTCGGTTGCACCACCCAAAAATTGACGACGGAATTGTCTCACTTTGGGATCAAAGTCATTCAATTGGCTAATTCTGTCCAAAATAGATTGCCAGCTTTTTAACGGATAAAGTGTCAAGCACTTTTCAAATCCTCTACTAACGATAAAGCGCGTCTCCCCTTCTGCCAGTTGCTTTTTCAAGCTACCTGGAACCAGGAAACGCCCTTTTGCGTCTATAGTTGATTGATATTCTCCGTGAAAACCTGTCATTGTTAATAATTTGGTGCTTATTTTACCACTTGTTCACACAAAATAACACTTTTTACCACTTTTAAAGGCTAAATGGCCCCTTCTAGTTTTCCACAAGAAATAAACCACCCTAATAACCATGCTGTCATTGAATTGTAGCCAATTCTGACCCTTTTTACCATTTTTGGAGTGTTAAGACATGTGGATAACCCAATTTTTAGGGTTTATAAGCTGTGAATCAAGGCTAATGGTGGGTTTATAGCCTATATCCCTATGTCCAATCAATGAGATTTGCTACTTTTGCGGCATGAAAATGGATGATTTCGACTATAATTTGCCCGATGAACGTATCGCATATACCCCAGCTGAAAACAGGTCTGATAGTAAGTTATTGGTTTGGGACCAGTCTATCATTGCAGAAGCGCAATATAAAGACATTGCGAACTTCATTCCAAGCGACCATTGTCTAGTATTTAATAACAGTAAAGTCATTGCTGCAAGAATTTTATTTGATAAAAAAACAGACCTGTCCTCGACAGAAAAATTCGCTTCTACAGAAAATCAATCTGTTGATAAAAAACAAAAGATTGAAATCTTTTGTCTAGAACCCACCGCTGAATATACTCCTGTTCAATTAGCGATGCAAGCAACAAATAAAGTACAATGGAAATGTCTTGTAGGTGGTGCTAAAAAGTGGAAAGCACCATTCTTAGAAAAGCAACTACAATATGAGGATAGAACAATCTTATTGACTGCAAAAAAAATCGCACAAGAAGATGGTCATTTCATTATTGAGTTTTCATGGGATCATCCAACAATTGTTTTTTCTGAAATCATTGCCATAGTGGGTCAAATTCCATTACCGCCCTATATAGACAGAGATGCAAATGAATCGGACAAGGATAGATATCAAACAACCTATGCGATTGCAGAGGGCTCTGTAGCAGCACCAACTGCTGGCTTGCACTTTGATGAAAAAGTATTTAAATCAATAGAAGCAAAAGGGATTGATAAACAATTCATCACTTTACATGTTGGCGCTGGCACTTTTATGCCCGTAAAAGCAGAAGACTATCATGACCATTTAATGCATGCGGAATTTATAGATGTAACAATTCATACGATTGAATATTTAGCAACATCAATGAATAAAGTGATTGCAGTAGGCACAACCTCACTTAGAACATTAGAATCTTTGTATTGGCTCGCCATTAAAATAAAACAAACACCTTCTTTTGATGTGAATGAAATAAGCCTACTTCAATGGGATGCCTATACTTTAGATGCAGAAAACCTAAGTAGACAAGACGCAATGCATTTTTTGAAGAATTGGATGCTGCAAAATAAATTGAGTTCACTCATCGCAACTACTCAATTAATGGTGAAACCTGGTTATGTATTTAAAATTTGCAATGGACTAGTCACAAATTTTCATCAACCTAAGTCTACTTTATTATTAATAATTGCTGCAATTGCTGGACCTGATTGGAAAGCCGTTTATCAACATGCTTTGGATAACGAATACCGTTTCTTAAGTTACGGTGATGGCTGTTTATTTTGGATGAACCATCGGTAAACTAATCTCCACTTTTGTTCCTTTGTCTAATTCACTAGTGACTTGAATGGTTCCCTTGTGCATGTCAATCACCCAACGCACATAGCTCATACCCAATCCAAATCCTTTTACATTATGTATATTTCCAGAATGCGCACGATAGAATTTCTCGAAAATATGTTTCACATTGTCATTGCTCATTCCTATTCCCTTGTCTTGAATCGTGATGATCATTTTATTCGAAATAGTTTTAGTGCTAATAGCAATATCAATTTCACTCTTGGCATATTTAATTGCATTGTCAATTAGATTAGACAAGACATGTAAAAAATACTCTTCGTCAATAAATATTTCTGATGGAACAGCTTCTAATTTTGTATGAACATTAGAAGGCTTTGCCTCTAATTGCAATTTAAAACTCTCAATTACACCTTGAATTAAATCATGCATATCTACCACCTGCCTATTGATCTCATATTCTTTTCTTTCTAATTGTGCAGCTTGTAAAATAGTTTCTACATGTTTATTCATGCGCACATTTTCTTCTTTGATGATCGAACTGAAATAGTCCACCGACTTGGCGTCAGACTGCACTTTAGCAGACTTTAATGCATCCACTGCAAGTGAAATGGTTGCTATAGGTGTTTTTAATTCATGCGTCATATTATTGATAAAATCACTCTTGATTTCACTCAATTTTTTTTGTTTAATTAGTGATCGAATAGTTATAAAAAAAGCTGCAAGTACGATGATTATAAATAAGACTGCACCTAAAAATACCCATTGCAAGGACCTAAATAAATACCCATTTACATTTGGAATGACAATTATTAAAGTTTCAAATGGACCTGTTGTTTCAAGTAACTCTTGGGGTACAATAGACACCCTTATTTGTAATGTATTCAACTCGTCAACAAAAAAATCTTCAAACTTTTTACTTTTAATTTCTATGTACCCTTTTTTGTCTTGCAATGCAAATTCATAAGACAAGTCTTGTAATCCATGCTTATCTAATGCTTCTTTCATCCTTTTATCCAGATCTTGAAAACTATACAGATCAGATAATGTTGCTTCTTCAAAACTATGTGAATGCCCTCCACCAGATAAAGTCAAAGATTTTTTAGGAAAATGAAAAGACAATCCGCCATTTAATTTTTTACCCAATTCATTAGAGACAATGACACTCGCTTGATTTACTTTTTCGGCCAACTGATTTTTCTGTAATAGAAAAAGACCTTGTAACCAAGTTACTTGAATAAACAAGATTCCCAATATGGATAACCCAATTAATGTAAATAAGAAAGGGAAAGTTTTTTTCATAATCTCGTCCTAGATATGGTACTGCTTTTTGCAATGTGAATATATAAAAAAATCCCTCTCGTTCTATCGAGAGGGATTCCTATACTTGGTAAATTTTTGTTATTATAGCTGTGTTATAAAACACCCTCAACTAAAACAGTCGCTTTATTATCAATCACTTCTACAAAGCCACCTTGTATTGCATAAGTTTCTGAAGCAGCACCTTTTTGTAATACTTTCACATTGCCAATGCCTAATGCACTTACCAATGGAGCGTGTTTGTCAAGGATTTCAAATAAACCATCTACACCAGGTAATTGTACACCTTGTACATTTCCACTAAACAACTTCTTCTCTGGTGTTAATATTTCTAATAACATGAATGAAATTTTAATTTATTAAGCTTGCGCCATCATTTTCTTTCCTTTCTCAATTGCATCTTCTAATGTACCAACTAAGTTAAATGCCGCTTCTGGATACTCGTCTACTTGACCATCCATAATTGCATTGAAACCTCTGATTGTATCATCAATAGAAACAAACACACCTTTCAAGCCTGTAAATTGTTCTGCAACGTGGAAAGGCTGAGATAAGAAACGTTGAACACGACGTGCACGTGATACAACTAATTTATCTTCATCACTTAATTCATCCATACCTAAGATGGCAATGATATCTTGTAATTCCTTATAACGTTGTAAAATCATTTTAACTTTCTGTGCAGTATCGTAGTGCGCATCACCAACAATTGCAGGTGTTAAGATTCTTGAAGTAGAATCCAATGGATCTACCGCAGGATAAATACCTAAATCGGCAATCTTACGAGACAATACTGTTGTCGCATCCAAGTGTGCGAAAGTTGTTGCAGGAGCTGGATCCGTTAAGTCATCCGCAGGAACATATACCGCTTGTACAGAGGTAATAGAACCATTCTTAGTTGAAGTAATACGCTCTTGCATCAATCCCATTTCTGTAGCCAATGTTGGTTGGTAACCTACCGCAGAAGGCATACGACCTAATAAAGCCGATACCTCAGAACCTGCTTGTGTAAAACGGAAGATATTATCTACGAAGAATAAGATATCCTTTCCTTTTCCTGTACCATCACCATCACGGAAATATTCTGCAATTGTCAAACCACTCAAAGCCACACGAGCACGTGCACCTGGAGGTTCGTTCATTTGTCCAAATACGAAAGTAGCTTTAGAATCTTTTAATTCATTCAAATCTACTTTACTTAAATCCCATCCACCTTCTTCCATGCTATGCTTGAAAGCATCACCATATTTCATGATACCTGCTTCAATCATTTCACGCAATAAGTCATTACCCTCACGTGTTCTTTCACCCACACCAGCGAATACTGATAATCCACCGTGACCTTTTGCGATATTATTAATCAATTCTTGAATCAATACTGTTTTACCTACACCCGCACCACCAAACAAACCAATCTTACCACCTTTTGCATATGGCTCAATCAAGTCGATCACTTTAATACCTGTAAACAATACTTCTGTTGCAGTACTTAAGTCTTCAAATTTTGGAGGATTCGCGTGAATTGCACGACCATTTGATTTATCTAACTGTGGTAAACCATCAATTGCATCACCTGTTACATTGAATAAGCGACCATTGATACCTTCTCCTATTGGCATAGAAATTGCCTTGCCGGTATCCACTACTGCCATTCCTCTCACTAAGCCTTCGGTACCATCCATTGCAATTGCACGAACGCTATCCTCACCTAAGTGTTGTTGAACTTCTAGTACTAATTTTTCACCGTTAGGACGTGTGATTTCTAGGGCATTGTATATTTCTGGTAATACACTTTCAGTAGAAAAATGTACGTCTACAACCGCACCAATAATTTGTTTGATTTTACCTGTTGTTGCCATATTGTTAATTGTTTTTACAACCCCCTTTTAAGAGGCGAAAATAGATATACTCCATTTCGGCTGCAAAGGTATGGCATTGGCAGTTTATTGCAAAAAATGTAGGTAGATAATACTTGCTAAAATTCCTCCCACGATAGGACCTAGTACTGGAACCAGGGAATAAGCCCAATCACTACCCCCTTTTCTATTGATAGGCAATAAGTTATGCATGATTCTAGGCCCTAAATCTCTTGCAGGATTGATAGCCCAACCAGTAGGTCCTCCCAATCCAAAACCTATCCCAGCTACTAACAAAGCTACGGGCAGTGCCCCTAAGGCTCCCATTTCTACAGAAGCTGGTTGGATATAGAAAATGGACAGCATAAATACAAAACTTGCAAAAGTCTCTACGATAAAATTTTGGGGTAAATTTCTAATAGCTGGTCCGGTAGAAAAGCATGCTAGTATAGTAGCTTGATCTGAAGTCTCATTGAAATGGTCTTTGTACAACATCCAAACAATAAAAGCGCCCGCCATGGCACCCAATATTTGAGCAAGAATATACATTGGCACTAATGCCCATGCAAATTTTCCAGCGGTAGCAAGGGAAATGGTGACCATTGGATTTAAATGCCCCCCACTTATTTTACTCGAAAAATAAACGCCAATAAAAACAGCCATCGTCCATCCAAGAACAATAGCAACTAATCCTCCGTTTTGCCCTTTGGTTTTTGGCAAAATTACATTTGCGACTACGCCATTTCCAATTGTTATTACGATGGCAGTACCTAATAATTCAGCTATAAATGGTGTCATACTATTATTGATTTGTCATTTGAATTGCTTTTTGCCAGCCTTTAATTCCTTTTTCTATTGTTTCATTATCTTTTAATGGTTCAAAAATCCGATCGACCACCCACTTTGCAGACAAGGTTGACTCGTCCTTCCAAAATCCAATAGCAAGTCCCGCTAAATAAGCTGCTCCTAATGCGGTTGTTTCGATCATTGTTGGACGAATTACTTTCGTGTTCAACAAGTCTGATTGAAACTGCATTAATAAATTATTTTTTGTTGCACCTCCATCTACCCTTAATTCTAAAATTGGAATTTGCGCATCTGCTTCCATCGCTTTTAAAACGTCATAAGTTTGATAAGCAATACTTTCCAAAGCCGCGCGTGCGATATGTGCGCCTGTAGTACCCCTAGTTATACCAACAATGGTTCCTTGTGCATGCTGGTTCCAATAAGGAGCACCAAGTCCAGCAAAAGCAGGTACCATATAAACTCCGTCCGTATCTGCCACAGATGAAGCAAGTCCTTCTATCTCGTCTGAATTTCTGATTAATTGCAATCCGTCTCTCAACCATTGCACAACCGCGCCACCAATAAAAACACTTCCTTCTAATGCATAAAATGTTTTACCATTTATCTGTAGAGCAATTGTGGTTAATAAATTGTTTTTAGAACGCACTGCTTTTTCACCCGTATGCATCAACATAAAACAACCTGTACCATAAGTATTTTTAACCATGCCCGGCTTGGTACATATTTGTCCAAATAAAGCAGCTTGTTGATCTCCAGCAATACCAGCAATTGGAATATCCTGATTGGTTACTAATAAATTAGTACTGCCATAAATTTCTGAACTACTTTTTACTTCTGGTAATATGGATGCAGGAATATCAAATAAGTCTAATAATTCTGTGTCCCACTCAAGCGAATGAATATTATACAACATGGTTCTGGATGCATTGGTCGCATCAGTTACATGGACTTTGCCATTCGTTAATTTCCAAACCAACCAACTATCAACTGTTCCAAAACAGAGATCCCCATTTTTAGCCAAAGCTCTAGCTCCTTCTACATGATCTAATATCCATTTTATTTTGGACGCCGAGAAATAGGCATCAATGATAAGCCCTGTTTTTTCTTGAATAAGCGCTTGCTTCCCTGCTAACTTTAATGCGTCACAATAATCTGCGGTTCTTCTATCTTGCCAAACAATCGCATTGTATATTGGAATACCTGTTTTATTATTCCAAAGAATCGTTGTTTCTCTTTGATTGGTAATCCCAATTGCTTTAATACTATCCTCCTGAATACTTTGCTTACTTATGACTTCAGATGCAACTCCAATTTGTGTACTCCAGATTTCTAACGCATCATGTTCAACCCAACCTGGTGTCGGAAAAATTTGTGTGAATTCTTTTTGTGCAATAGATACTATTTGACCCTCTTGGTTAAATAATATAGCGCGACTACTTGTTGTCCCCTGATCTAGCGATAGGATATATGTTGACATGGCAGTAAATTTTTAATGCCTGAACCTGGTTATCTTCTTGCTTTCAACCAATTTTCAGGATCAAAATATACAACTTTTTCATTGTTAATTGAAAATAACAATGCGCCTTCTCCATCCAAATTGATACCTGATCTGCCTATGACAGTTCCTGCCCTAACTTCTTGTCCACTACTTACACTTGCACTACTTAAATAGGAATAAGTTGTAAAATACTTGCCGTGTTTGATGAATACAGTTTGATAGCCATTTACATCTCCAACATAAACCACCGTTCCATTCGCCACACTTTTAACAGCTGTGCCTTTAGGAACAGCCACTTCTATACCGTCACTTTTACGGTCCAATTTAGTGCCTGGAATAGATTCAACACCAAAACGAACATATACGCTACCTGTTGAAACTGGCCATGGCAAACCACCCTTATTATTTTCAAAAGAAATTGAGGTCTCTCTGCCCTCCTCTGATGTTTCTAATGCCGAATAAGGACGGTTATCAGAAGTGCTTTTTAAGCCACCTTGAACTTTGCCAACCACTGGGGTAGATTTTGGTTTGTTTTCTGCCGTTGTAGTGGTTTTATTATTAGCTGCATTGGCTGCTTTTAATTTTGCCAAACGATCGTTTTCACGCTTTTGCGCTTCTTGCATTTCTCTTTTTATAACCGCAGCAATAGCAGATTGCATTTTTCTTCTTTGTGCTTCCTTCTGTCTTACTTGTGCAGTAATCTCTTGTTCTTTATTCTTTAATTGCTTCACTACTTTGTCCTGTTCTTTTCTGTCGTCTTGCAATACTTTCAACTGAACAGTTTGAGCAGACAAAGTTTTCATCCTATCCTGCTTATTTTCACTAAGAATTGAGATTTTTGATTTTAGGTTTTGCTCTGATAATCCAATCGCTAAAGCTTGAGCTTCTCTATTTTGACGGTAACTTTTTAAATAGGTTATTCTTTTTACCGCATCGTTAAAGCTGCCTGCAGAGAATAAAAAGTTTAAATACTCATACCCGCTTCTGCTTTGATAAGCAAAAACAATACTCTTAGCATATCGATATTTTAAAGTATCTAATTCATTATTCAAACGCCTTACATCTTGTTGATTCGACTGTATGGCATCATCTAATACTTTTACCTGCTTTGCGATGCCATTGATTAAAGATTCTCTTTTTGAAATTTTACTTCGAATCAAAGCAAGTTGAGCCAATGAGCTTTTTTTATTCTTCTTTGTTTGATCTAATAAATTATTTAATACATCTAACTCTTTTTGTAATGACTGGGCTTGCTTTTGCAAATCTTCCCTAGAATTCGCATTCTGTGCAAATGAATTATTTAAAAAACAAGCAAGAAATAGGCAAATTAGAATAGAGCACTTTTTAATCATAGCAGTCATTTTATCACTTTAATTATTTACGTCTGCCCAGTTTTGGAACAGAGAAAGTATATTTTAAAGGTTCATCAAAATTAAATTCCTTAATCTCCATTCCAATATCCAATTTGGTTTGGGCATTGATAGAGATGGTTCTGTACATTGGAAATTGTATATTATTCACCAACACATGTTGGCTATAATTAATATCGCAAGTTCTATGCTTAGTGATATTAACATCATCCAGTTTTAATTGTACAAGTTTTGTATTGTCCTCACTAAGAATAATTAAATTCTTAAACAACTTGCCTATTAGACTTACTTGCAGTCTTTCATTAAGCACCTTATAAGACACAATATTTATTGTATCCATAAAAATTGGATTACCTACAACTAGGTCTTCTATTGTTTGATAGCTCAAAGGTATCTTTACCACTTCCTGTAAATAGGATAAGGGATGACGTTCGATTTTCTTAGACAAAGGAAAAACCAACACGACGCTGTCTTTGTTGATAAACGCTTTTAAGCCAATTACGCCCATTGCACCACGAATGGTAATATACATCCCGCTGTCTTTTTGTATACTAAGGTTGGCTATATAACTGTCTTTATTTTTGCTGGTTTCATAATCCACTTTCAACTTCGCATTCATTGTTTTGAAGTTGATTTTAGTATGTGTAATATTATGCACAATACCCTCTACCATTAACACCGAATCCAATCTTGCTTTTTCAGCTAAGGCAGCAGAGTCAGGTTGGTTTTTTACTGTCAATGCATCTTGTATAACTTGTACTTTCTTCACATTAGCACAAGCAACGCTAAAAAGGACAAACAAAAAACCAGCCGAATATTTTACTATTTGCATTGAATTATATTTTACCGGTATGCCCAAAACCACCTGCGCCTCTTTGGGTTGTATCTAAACTATCTACTAATTGCCATTCCATTTTCTCAATTTTTTGAAACACAATTTGAGCAATACGGTCTCCATCTTGAATCACTTGTTGTTCATTCGACAAATTGATCAAAATAACTTTAATCTCTCCTCTATAATCTGCATCGATTGTACCTGGTGTATTTAAACAGGTTAAACCTTGTTTAATTGCCAAGCCACTTCTTGGACGTACCTGAGCCTCCCAACATTCAGGTAAAGCAATATGTAATCCAGTAGGAACTAAAGTACGTTCCAATGGAGCCAATTGAATAGGTGCAGCAATAAAAGCACGTAAATCTAAACCAGACGACCCTTCTGTTGCATACGCAGGCAATGGATGGTGACTCTGATTAACAATAGGTATAATTGTAGGCATGTGCTACAAAAGTAGTTAAAAAAGCAAGTAAATAGAGCCGAAAACTTTAGTTAACAAATTATTTAGAAGTAAAATATAGAGCCAAAACGTAAGGTATTTGACAATGGATTTCTAGTAATTCCACCCCCAGCAGGCACCAAATAGGAGATATTGAATTTTGATTGTTGGTATTGAAAACTTGATCCAATTGTAAAATATTGCATACTCCCTAAGTTCTTATTATTGTCTACAAAGTAACCTGCTCTTAAATAAAAACGATCGGTGTAATTGTATTCCATTCCCAAGGAAATCTTAAGTGACTCTGACAAGGGCATCCCATATTTATTGGAAAAAGAATTAAACCAGCTTGACACGACTGATTGTGAGAAATACTGATCAACTAATTCAGGGTCACTACTAGAAGGACTAGCAGGCACCATTAAACGATTGACATCCACCCCCATTTCCAATGAATTATCTTGATCAAACTTATTTAAATATGCTACTCCTAAACCAATATTAGCAGGGATGAAGTATTTATTTTTTGATTCGTTTGAATAACTCACTTTGCCGCCTAAATTTGAAAGAACCAATCCGGCATGGAACCCTTCAAGGTCTTCATTTTGTTTATAAAACAAACTGATATCCCCCGCGAAGGTATTACCAGCCTTGTAGTTAGTACCATTCGTGCCATAAGAGCCTTGCACCAATCTGGAATGGATATACCTTAAGGTAACACCCATACTTAATGCATCTGTCAACAAAATATTGTAGCCAAAATCATAACTAAATTCAGAAGGTCTTTGAGAAGGCAAAGTAGATGTTCCAGACTCGTCTGTGAAGTCAATATTCCCCAAACTAAAAAAGCGCAAAGAACTATTGATACCACTGTAACTGTTCAATTTTTTATAAAAACCTGCACTTGCCAAATACACATCATTCAAGCCTAAATCTTTTAGCCAAGGTGTGTAGTTGATTAAAAATCCTCGCTCATTATTCATGTATGGAATCTTGGCTGTGTTGCCAAAAAGATCATTTGCTTCAGGCGACATTGCGATTGATAAATTACCCATACCACCTGATCTTGCATCAGGTGAGATCATCATAAATGGCACCGCTGTACTTTGCAATTTTAGCGTTGTTTGGGCCTTAATCGTTTCAACTAAAAAGATTAAAACAAATAAGAATGCTAGTTTAATCGGGGTAATCTTAATCATAGTCATATACATTAATATGTAATTAGGGTAAAGATACCTTTACTATTTAATATTTAAAATTTTAATAAGGTATTTAATAACTGTTCTGATAGCTCTTTTTGTTGCATTTGTACCCTATAATAATAGATACCGGCTGGCAATAGCCCGCCTTGGTTATTTCGTCCATCCCAATCAATGATGATCTTATTAGACTGTGGTTGAATTTGCGCTTGAGTTGAGAAGTGAACAATGCCATTTGCATCCAAAACCTCTAAATGATATAGCAATGGGTCTATTCTATTCTTTATTTCAAAGCTGAATTTGGCAGGCCCTTGCACTGGATTAGGCATGATGGATAAATTGCGCATTTGACTATTTTTTGAACCTGGCACCGTTACCCAAATAGTATCTTTTGAAACATTACCTAACAAATCCCATGCTTTAATAATTAATCTGTGCTTCCCCTCTTTCAAAACAGGAAGCGGGTATTGAATCACACCAGATTGATATTGATTAATATCATAAGTAAAAAAAGCATTAAGATTATAGCTGATGGAAACGCTATCATCAATAATTAATTTTAAATCATGCCCTAATACATTGCCTGAAGACTGAATACCAGAACTATCTTTTAATGCTATAATCAAACTAGAAGGTGTTGAGACCCAGTCGCCTGATTTAAAATAAAGTGAGTTGATTTTCGAATTAATTTCAGGACCTACTGTATCTGATAGATTTCTTTTTGATGAAGGTTGAATGAATATAGATTGTAATTGTTTGCTTGCATCTACAGAATCATTGTACGCATATAACTGCAGTTTTAAGGATGGCAATTTTGAAGTAGTCATTGCGCTAGGCATTAAAAAACTAATTTCAAATTGTCCCTCTTTCACAGTTGCCTTTGCTTTAAATAGAGCTTGTTCCTGCATTTCAATCGAAACGGATTGACTTGTAGATTGATTGGCTAAGGTTTTCTTAGTACTAGGCGCATCCCACAAAACAATGTCTATAAAGCCATTAAACGAGGACATGATTGTTCCTCTATTTTTCACTGTTCCTCTAATCTTATACTTCTCACCAATTTTAAAATAAATACTATCCGACCATGGCTGGTCATTCAATAAATTGCAATCAATATCATATTTAGGTTGTGCAATTTGCATTGCTGGATCTCCCAACAAACCAAATTTAAACGCATTTAGTCGATCCCCGTTTTTACTAAAATTAAATTTTTTAGCTGCTTGCAAAGCCACGCCAATAGGCGGATAGGTACCAGCTGAATTAGGCACCAATAAGGATTGCATAAAAGCATCATTGATTTGTTTATTACTGTAGGCAAATACAAGCCTATTTGCTGCAAACAATGCAATAATCCCTTTTTCATTTTGCATTAATGCATCAAATCCAATTGGGCTTAACGAAGGTTGATCATATGGCGCAAAGTCACATGACGCAGTAATCATCACAGGCAATTTACCTGCATTGTCCCAAAACTGCATTTCGGATTTTGATATTACTGCTTCCTCGGAAAGTCTTAAATAGTTGCCATGCCCTGTATAATTTAGCACCAATGTGCCCTCTTGAATTGATTCTTGTATTGCCTTATTAAGTTCTGGATAAACAGCCCCTGTGAGGGTTTGACTTGCTTTGAATAAATCTAAATAGAGTTTCTTATGATTCCAGTTTCCGGTTTTTGATTTCAGATTATTTATGATCTCCTCTGCATCTTGAAGATGTAAATTATAATCTGCATCATCTGCAACCCAGGTCAATTGATTTTGCCAAATCCCCATTTTTTTATTTGACTGATATTGAATTAACTTCTCCACCATCATTGTGGCTTCTGCAAAATTTCTAGCAGGGATCCTGCCAATTGCTATATCAATAGAATCAATTGTTTGGGGATTACTTATTTGGTTGCCAGCTTGTTGGATTGCATAAAAATCGTCTGTGCTGTAGGAGGTTAAAATGGCATTAGACAAGTCACTTGTATAAACTGGTAATTCTTTATTTAATTGGATTTTTGCCGTATTGAAATTACCAATCCCGAATAATAATAAATAACTTGGCTTGGGCTGGTTTTTTATCTTTGATTGTTCAATGATGTACTTTATATAGTTCCTAATTGCAACAGGAGACACCTGTCCACTTGCCATTTCATTGAAAACCTGTGTAGATTTAATCAAATTAACTTTTAGCCCATTTTGCTTTTCATGAAAAGCTTTAAGCTTAAGTGCGGCAGGATAAAAATCAGGTGCAGCAATCATGATATAATCTACAGGATTAGTTGAAAAGCTGCCATCGTTATTTACAAAAGAAGAAACCTGTGCAGCTGCAATTTTATTGGACTCAAAAACATAAAAGTTTTTTTGAGTAGCATCAATTGATTTGAATTTTGCTACAGCATTTTGTACTAGTTGAACCGTCATTGCTTTGGGCTCCAAACATTCTGTCACATCCCATATCCTGGTTTGATTACTTGCATTTTGAATTTCAAATTCAACCAATTGATTAATAGGACTAGCAGAAAAATAGTCAAAACCAAAACTTGAATTCCCCCAAAAACCTATTTTCCTTTGCCCTTGTAATGCGATATAATCAATCCATCCTGTCGCTGTTGAAGGCGCATTAAATTCAACAGTCAAATTCATAGCCGCCTTAGGCCCATCTAGCCAAAGCGAAACACTATCAAACTTTATTTTATAAGCATCGTCGAACAACAAGCCAGAAACCGGCTCTATAGAAGTAGTTTGAAGCAATTGCTCATTCAGTTTAATTTTAAAATTTGCATTGGACTGATAACTTGTCGCAGCCAACTGGGACTGAATAAGCAATGGTGCGTTTAATGCTAGTCCATCCATATTCAACTGAAAAATCATACTTGTTTTTTTCCCAGCCCCAACACCCATTGGATCTCCTAAAAATACTTTTCCGCTATTTAAAATATTGATGCTATCTTTTTCAATTAGCCATTTAGCTGTATAATTTTTCACAAATTTAGAAGGCAGATTCGAACTGGTATAACTACTTATCCTTTTGCCTGCTATTCCAATTCGAATAAAAAAGTATAAAGAATCATTGAGGACGATTTTATTTCGAACTGCCCCTTCATTGGAATTATTTTGCACCCATTTCTCTTTCCCTTGTGCATAAAATAATAGGATATCCTGGTCATCAAAAATTCCATCTCCCCCATCCTGCATTTCAATGGCCATTTCTGTCAAACTATCTGGCAGTCCATTTGGAACCCTCTCCGTCAATTTTGATAGATCCATGCCAAATAATTGAACTTGATTCGAATTAATTTTAGCACCCAAACCGGCCCCTTTTAATTGCGCTCCAGATACTTGATAAACCCCCTCATTAGGAACGCCGATTTTAACCCAATTTCCTTTAGACAGCATGCCCACTTGACCCATTAAACTCAGGGAACAGCAGCAGCCGATTAAAAAAAATGTTAAAACGCCATATCTCATAGTATAAAAATAGGCTTTTACGTACATAAGAATCTACTTGCAATTGAATAAATGAGTAAAAAAGCAAGTATATTCGCAAAAGAATTTCAACCGAACAGATTAAACAAAACAGATGAATTTTATTAACAGTATCCTATTATTTTTTGCAGTCCTATTTCTGGGGCCAAAATTGGTGTCTCAATTCGACATTAAAAATAATAATAAAGTTTCTTTTGCATCTAAAGATGACCCTTATGATAGTACAATCTTAATTAGAGGGGGTACTTTTTCTATGGGCATGAACCAAGAAAATATCATGGGCGATTGGAACAACAATTTACGTAGGGTGACAGTTAGTTCCTTTCGAATTGACCAATATGAGGTTAGCAATAGACAATACCGCAGTTACGTAAAATGGTTAGAAAATGTTTTTATCCCAATGCGTAGAGATTCTATAGTTAAAGCAGCTTTACCAGATACAACAGTTTGGAGAGCAGATTTAGCCTATAACGAACCAATGGTTCAAGGTTATTTTAGAAATAAAGCATTCAACGATTATCCTGTAGTTGGTGTTAGTTGGGAACAAGCGAATGCTTATTGCAGATGGAGAACGGACAGAGCAAACGAGAAGACATTAATCAAATACGGACTGATTGATCCAAAAAAGCCTTACTTGGGCAAAATGGAAGCTGGAAACAATAAAGCTGATACTTCTAAAAGTACCGCTGCAAAAGCAAAGTCAAAGCCTAAAGCTAGAAATTTTGACGATTACGTTTTAATTCCAGACTTTAGATTACCTACTGAAGCAGAATGGGAATATGCTGCTAAAGTTTCAAGTGGAAAAAATTATATCTCTAATTTCAACAACCCTAAAGCTGGATCAAATTCTGGCACACCAAATGCTAGTATTGTTGCATCTGATTCTCCATACCCTTGGAGTTCAAATGGCAACGATGGCTTAAGAAGCAATCCTACTGGCCGTCTTAGTAAAAAAGAAAAAGACAATCGTGGCATGTTCATGGCGAATTTTAAAAACGGTAGTGGTGACTATATGGGCATGATTGGTTACGCAAATGATGGGGCAGGTTTCCCAAGCAGAATCAATAGCTTTTTACAAAACCCATTAGGCTTATACAACTTAAGTGGAAACGTGAACGAATGGGTAGCTGATATTTACCGTCCAATGAATAGTATCGATATGGATGATTTTAATCCGTATAGAGGCAATAGCGTATTAGATGGTGATGATGCAAGTATCTCTAGTTATGAAACTGGCACCAATACCTTGATTTCAAATAAATCAAGAGTATACAAAGGAGGAAGCTGGAGAGATCGACCATATTGGCTTAACCCTGGTACAAGAAGGTTTTTAGATCAGGATAAATCAACAAGCACAATTGGATTTAGATGTGCTGTTTCTGCCTTTGGCATGGATGCGCCAGAAGTGAAAGAAGAGAAACCTTCTTTGTGGCAGAAATTAAAAAATAAATTTTAATGAAACTACGTATAGGTTCTGGTATAGACTTTCATCAGTTAGTGGAGGGTAGAGATTTATGGATTGGTGGCATTAAAATCCCACATCATAAAGGAGCATTAGGTCATAGTGATGCTGATGTTTTATTACACGCTATCTGCGATGCTTTACTTGGCGCTTTGAGCCTTGGAGACATCGGAACACACTTTCCTGATACAGACAATGCTTTTAAGAACATTGATAGTAAAATTTTACTTAAAAGAACTTACGATTTAATTACAGCAGAAGGATATCAAATTGTAAATATTGATGCTACCCTATGTTTAGAAGCACCAAAGATTAAACCTCATGTAATTGCGATGCAAGAATGTATTGCATCTATCTTACAAATTGGAAATAAAGATATTTCTATCAAGGCTACCACTACTGAAACAATGGGCTTTACAGGTAGAGAAGAAGGTTTAGTGGCAACGGCTACTTGTTTATTGATGGCAAAAAGCTAAATAACATTTATATGACGCTTGGATCAATTGAGGATTTATACAAAATTTACAGCGCACATTCTTCAGTCGTAACAGATACCAGAAAACTTAAAACAGGAGATTTATACTTTGCATTAAAAGGCCCTAACTTTAATGGTAATTTATTTGCCTTAGCTGCATTAGAAGCGGGTGCTAGTTATGCTATTGTAGACGAGGCAATTACAAATAGTGACGCAATCCAAGATCGAATTATTGTAGTGGATGATGTATTAACTACACTGCAAGCTTTAGCAAAATACCATCGTCAACAATTTACGATTCCTTTCTTAGCAATAACAGGCAGTAACGGAAAGACCACCACAAAAGAATTAGTTTTTGTAGTACTTGCAAGTCATTTTAAGACCTATACCACACAAGGAAATTTAAACAACCATATTGGTGTTCCACTTACCATATTAAGCATCCCAAAAGACGCAGAAATAGCTGTCATTGAAATGGGTGCCAACCACCAAAAAGAAATCGAAAGTTATTGTTCTTATACCCTACCTACACACGGCATGATCACTAATTGTGGTAAAGCACATTTAGAAGGATTTGGCGGCGTAGAAGGGGTGAAAAAAGGGAAAGGCGAACTATATGATTTCCTACGAGCAAATAATGGCACCGTGTTTTTGATGGAAGACTATGACTACTTGCAGCAAATGGCAGCAGGTATCTCCCATTTAATTGGATATGGTCAGAATAATGGACAGATCCAAGGCGATGCAATTGACCAGGATGGCATGTTAAAAGTGGAAATGAAAAAAGGAATCGCAATTGAATCTATACAAACACATTTAGTTGGAAATTATAATTTACCAAATGTATTAGCTGCTGTAACGATTGGACAATTCTTCAAAGTGCCTAATGATAAAATTAAAGCAGCAATTGAAAATTACAACCCTACCAATAGTCGTTCTCAACTTTTGACTTGGAAAAACAACGAAGTAATTTTAGACGCATACAACGCAAATCCTTCGAGCATGAAATTAGCAGTAGAAAATTTTGCTAAATTAAATAAAGAAAATAAAATTGTTTGCGTTGGTGGCATGAGAGAACTTGGCGAAGACACATTGAAGGAGCATCAAATATTGATTGATCAATTAAAGCAAAATCAATGGAAGCAAGTAATTTTAGTTGGATCAGAATTTAAAGCATGTAATCACTCCTATTTATATTTTGATTCCGTTCTTGAAGCTAAAACTTGGCTTCATGCGCAACAATATACTGGCCATGCCCTATTAATTAAGGGCTCAAGAGGTATTCAGATGGAGCAATTGATAGCACCTTAATTTTTGGTATCTTTGCACCATGAAAAAAAGTTACTTATACAGCACATTAACAAACAAGTGTCCAAGGTGTAGAGAAGGTGCCCTGTTCACTTCCAAGAATCCATACGAATTTTCTAAGATCACTAAAATGAATGACCATTGTCAAGTTTGTGGTCAACCTACAGAAATTGAGGTTGGATTTTATGTAGGTACGGGGTATGTGAGTTATGCTTTAACTGTTGCTTATTTTGTTGCCATGTTCGTTGCATGGAAAGTTTTAATTGGCATGACATGGGAGTTAGATGATAACAGAATGTTTTATTGGTTAGGCACAACCATTGTTTTATTAATTTTAATTCAACCAATCTTAATGCGCCTTTCCCGTTCTATCTGGTTAGGCTGGTTTGTCTCTTATAATAAAAATTGGAAGAACGAGCCATTAGAATACAATGAACGCATGGACGAGAATAGAAAAGAGATCTAAATCATTAAACCGATTTTTTATTTTACATTTGCATTCCTTATAGAGAGGTGTCCGAGTGGTTTAAGGAGCACGCTTGGAAAGCGTGTATACGGCAACGTATCGGGGGTTCGAATCCCTTCCTCTCTGCAAAGCCTATCACGAAAGTGATAGGCTTTTGTACTTTAAGGCTACGTCACAAGCTCGCTTGTGTAAGCAGACGAGAAGTACAAAAGCCAAATGAATGCGCAGCATTCGTTTGAAAGGCTTTGGTAAAAGAGAATGCTGCGGGATGTCAACGAAAGTATTGAGTTGACAATCCTCAAGGCTTTGGTAAAAGAGAATGCTGTGGGAGAACGGCGCAGCCGGCAATCCCAATTCGTTTGAAAGGCTTTGGTAAAAGAGAACGCTGTAGGATGACGGCGCAGCCGGCAATCCCAATTCGTTTGAAAGGCTTTGGTAAAAGAGAACGCTGTAGGATGACGGCGCAGCCGGCAATCCCAATTCGTTTGAAAGGCTTTGGTAA